>ERZ1026846.32-NODE-32-length-101030-cov-21.206219_pt1 | contig 101030 bp, 103 predicted proteins | sample MGYA00380153_ERZ1026846 | MGnify/ENA primary metagenome ERZ1026846 (study PRJEB33269, sample SAMEA4719789) | human gut metagenome | biome: human-associated habitat; feature: organic feature; material: feces | place: Cameroon | collected 2013-10 ...
GTTCATAGCAGGGAATCTTCTGCGACTCTCCAACTGACAGTAAGTTTACTCTATCCTTTATAGCATGATTCTCTTGTTTTTTTGTACCTTAGCGCTTTATAATAGCAGTAGCAATACCTAAAGTCAGCTTTAGATAGTTTTATACAAGGAAAGGGATTATATATGTACAGTATCGGACAGGTTTCCGCAATGACGAATTTACCGATTTCTACGTTGAGATATTATGATAAAGAGGGCTTCTTCCCGAATCTGGAGAAGCAGTCAGGAATCCGGCGGTTCAGCCAGGCCGAACTGGATGCCATCCGCATGATTGAATGTCTGAAGCGTTCCGGCCTGGAGATCAAGGACATACGACAGTTTTTCGAATGGGTAGAGGAAGGTCCTTCCACTTACCCCAACCGTAAGGCAATGTTCGAAGCCAGAAAAAAAGCTGTGGAAGAAGAAATGAAGCAGTTGGAAAAAACTCTGGATATGCTGAAATTCAAATGCTGGTATTACGAAAAGGCCATGGAGGACGGCAACGAAGACGAAATTCACGCCATGCTTCCGGATAAACTTCCCGCTGATATTCAGGCTCTGTATGATAACAGCCACGACCGGAACAACGCCTGAAACGAAGTCTTCTGCATAAATTTTCCCTCGGAAATGTATTTTCATATCGCGTAAGATATGGTACTATATTATCAGTTAGTGTATGCTAACCTTGCGTTTTCTACATAACACACACTGAATGACCATTCGGAGGGAGAATATTATGAGGGTAACAGATTTAGATGCACAGATACCTGATCAGATCGGTCATGCCTTTGGCTATTATGATTATGGAGAGGAAATCGGCATGGATTCCTTTTTCCGCAGTAAAGATGCGGTGGCAGACTATATCGCCGGATATGTGCGGATGGCATTTGCTGGCGGTATGCTTTATGGCATCCGTGAGCCTGGTAGGGGCTATATCGCCTATAAGCTGCCGGGACAGAAGCTGGGCTTTGAAGCGAGCATGGAACTTGTAAAGGCTCTTTTCCATTCTATGAGCCTGAAGGAGATCTTCCGTATGGGAGTTGCTATCTCGAAGGGCGGAACCTCTTTGGAGGATCGGATGAAAAAAGCGAAAAAGCCCTGCATCTTCGTCGGCATGGTCTGTGTCCTGGAGGCATTCCAGGGACTGGGCTATATGCGTAAGGTGATGGAGCTGGCCTACGCAGAGGGTAACCGTTTACAGGTCCCGGTGATCCTGGAGACAGATGCAAAGTCAAAATGCGATAAATACAGACATCTTGGAATGCAGCTTGAAGGCATCCGTGATCTAGGAGCCTATGGAAAAATGTACGATATGATCAAATATCCGGATTAAAATGGATTAAAATCCCATCTTTGACACTTTATAGAGCAAAAACAGCCATAACCCCAGTATTTATCAGGGGTATGGCTGTTTCCTTTTTCGCATCGATATTGTACTATTTTTGAAATTGTGTTATTTTTTCTGCATTGTTTCTTTGATAAGTGCCCGTATATCTGCCTTTGATATAAATTCATAATCCGTTCTGAATCCAAAAGCACTGTGCAATGCATCGGTCAGTTTTGTACGTTTGTAGGAGGGAATGCAGCCACTGTCTTTGGAAAGCAGGATCATATTCATGTTCCGAAGGGTTTTTAAGATTTCGCTGCAGGCGAATTCTTCCCCCAGTTTCTTCTCCAACAGCCGGTATACCAGAAGGCGGATATAAGATGTTTCTGCAAATGTTGTCCAAACGTAGTTCGGTGCAGAGCTGTTGCAGGAACAGATAGCCCACATTAAAAAGGCGCTCTTCGTCTAAAGGAATACATGCGAGAGGTGAAAAAGAGACGGTAACTTTTTCCTTTCGCTGGTTATAAAGTAAAGTTTCTTTTTCAGTTTCCTTTTGGGCCCAGTCCATCATTTCCGCTTCGTTCCCGGAAAACTGAGTCAGAAGATCATTGTACTGCCCAGCTTTTTATAGATGCGGGAAGAAGTTTTACCGTTTTCCCTGCGGTAGGACTGGGTGATATAAACATCTTTGTTGTCTTTGCTGCCAGTAATATTGATATACATTAAGAAGTCCTCCAATTAAATCAATTACAATACAGTTAGTACAAAAAAGCACATATAAATTCATAAAATTTGACAAAAAATAAGCCAGGAATGTCTTAAATAAAGGATTTATTTTAAAATGAAGAAAAAAGAAGTGTTAAACTCCCGTATCGTTATTTCCGGTTTCTCTGGCGTTCTTTTTGTCTGTCCGGGCGTTTTTGGTGTCCTGTTATACCTGCTGGGCTTTCGCGATTTGACGCTCCAATCAATGGATGGTATAGTAGTGCTGTACGATTGCGTGTTGTTGGAGATTCCGCTGTGTACATTGGAAAACTGGTAGTCTGGAGTTAGGATGCCACCGGTGTATGCCGAGAAGCTGGTGGTTAAGAAATTGGTTTCTGTAAAGAGGGAAAGAGGTTAGAGGATGCAAAAAAGTGTGATCTATTTTAAACGTACTTTACCGGAAAAGGTGATACAGTTATTAGTGTCCATTTCAAATGATGCTTTTAACAATCGTGAGGGGAAGATTGTAGGTAATAGAGAATCCACATATTGTTTATCTTACGGTGGCGATGAAAGTATGTATGGCTGTCTGCAATTAGGGATGCTGGAGTTGGAGGACAACAAAGATTTTTTAAGGTGTGTATGTGATTGGAAGTGGATTGATGAAGAATATCCGGAGGAGAATTACAGTGTATGGAGAATAATGGAAAAATCCCTAAAAGAATAGAACCGGATAGATGTCGTAAACAGTTGACTTTTAATATACCAACAGAATTGAGTTTTTGTAGGTCTGGAGCAGAAGGAGTGATATTTTATTTTTATTGATGAAAATTATGTGATTAACAGGGAAGAATTGCCTAAAGTCCTTCAAAGGGATATTGAAGAACTGGAGAGCTATTATCATAGTGGAGATTTTGTAGGATATGATTGCTGTCTGGAAACACTGGAAGCGACTGTGAAGCAGTGTTGTATACATGGCAGCATCAGTGGAAAGCAGTTAGACACTATTTTCAGGAGGTATGGATTAAGGTGATAGAAATGAGTTACAGTAATGCTCCTGTTTCTGAGTATATAGGATCTCATGTATATGAATTGATAGGAATGCCTGTTCATGAAACAAAACTTGGAGTGTATAAAAACAGAGTAGTGGTAGGATGTAAGGATTTTTTATCAGAAGGAGAAAACCTAATAGAATTTGAAAAAATAAAAAGTATGATTTATGAAATTCCATGTATTAGTGATGTACGGAAAAAGTTTTATACATCAATGATAAGTATGAGGTATGAAAAAGTTCTTTCGCCAACGTTTCAGGAATTAGTAAATATGCGGAGCAGAGGAATAGATATGATGTCACTTTAACTCACCCAAAACCCATGTTTTCTCCAAGCTTTTTTTCATATAATTAAGATATGGAGTGATATCACCGGTATTGTCATAATGATCTAAGGATTTATAATACTGGTCTTTTGTTTCTGAGTATACTACTAAAGGTGGATAGTTATTGATCATCAAATAATAGTTCATAAGGGTTCTCCCTACTCTTCCATTTCCATCGGCAAATGCATGAATATTTTCAAATTTACAATGAATATATGCGGCTGTTTTTAAAATGTTATCACCCTTGTCAGGGATATTTAAAATTTCGTCACATAATTCCGCTATTTCAGCCGGAACTTCTTCTGGTAGCGCACCCTGATTTGATTTGCCAATTACATAATCATGTATTTTATAATGTCCAGGACGTTCACCTTTTTGCCAACGGTGTTCGTCATAGACCCCTTGCATAAGTTGATAATGAATTTTTTTTATAAGATCAGAGGTAATGGGGTCTTTATTTATAATTTTAGGTACAAGAAAATTATAACATTTTTTTTGATTTTCAATTTCAAAGATGGTTTGAGTATCACCACAAAAATTGATTACCTTTCCATTTTCAAAGACTTCTCTTGTAGCATGATATGTTATCTGTGGATTTTCTATTGTTCCAGAGTTATAAGCAAAAGTGATACGAAAATTGCTGAGCTGTTGATCTAATTTTTCGATGCTATCTATTTTCTTCTCCTTCCACTTGCTTATGATGTCTGTATAGTTCACAAAAATACTCCTTTCATTATTTTGTTAAATTGTAAAGTGACATCATGTCACCTCCATAGAATCATGGTGGGATATCCTACCTGATGTTATACTTAATTTCAGTATGTGTCAACTCAAAACAACAGATAATTCCGTAAAAAGAAAAGCAGATACATAGCAACAGCCACGCATCTGCCATCGATTCCGGCTCCGCTCAACAGACTGATCTCATCAAGAAGTCCAGCTTCTAAAAATGCAGTATTAATTTTCGGTCCGCCGACAATACTCATGCGCTCTACGTCAAACTGCTCTGCAAGGATTTCTGTTGCACGCGCGAGGTCTACATGCTCTTTTACGCAGGCAATCCATGAAATATTCTGTCTGTCCAGATAATCGAGATATTCCTTTGAAACCTTCTCACTGGTTACAATCAGATATGGTTTTGCCATACCTGTTGCATCCGGTCAGAGAAGTTTTCCGTTTGTATCGATGACAACTTCATAACCTGCTGTTACACGTCCACTGACTGTTATTGGTACATTAATTTCATCAAGCGTTGTATAATAATCATCTACTCCATTCTTAAAACACTATTCGGATTCCTGTTATCATTACATCTTTCCGCTATATACAGGGAATCCACTGCTTGCTCCATAACTTTCAATCTTCTTGAAGTTCTTTAATACTTCCATATCCTGCGCACTGATTTCAAAATCAACCTCAGCATTTGTCTTCATATGCTCAGGATTAGCTGTCTTTGGAAGAGAAATTGCACCAAGCTGCAATGTATAGCGGATGCAAAGCTGTGGTACCGTTACTCCATACTTTTCTGCCATAGCTTTGATCTCTGGCTGATTTAAAATCTCACCGTGGCCGATGGGGGAATATGCCTCTACGGCAATCCCATTCTTCTGGCAGTACTCCATCAGTTCTAACGGTGTATTGCTGATGTGCAGCAGGATCTGGTTCACCATAGGCTTAATCTCTGCTGTCTGAAGCAGACTCTCGATGTCACCGATCTGGAAGTTGGAGATACCGATGACCTTTAATTTACCTGCTTTGTAAGCATCTTCCAGAGCTCTCCATGCGGCTCTGTTTCCCTCCACATAACGATCCTCACTCCGATTTACCTCAACCCAGGGCTGGGGAGAATGAATGATCATCATATCCAGATAGTCCAGTCCCATTTTGCTCAGTGTCTCATCAATACTCTTTGCAGCAGATTCGTAGGTCTTGTGCTCTGCTGCAACTTTTGATACAACAAAAAGTTCCTCTCTGGGTACACCGCAGGTACGGATACCTTCCCCGATACCGCGCTCATTGCCATAAGCCTGGGCGGTATCAATATGTCTGTAACCAAGTTTTACCGCTGCCTTCACGGCATCTGCCGCCTTGTCATCATCAATGAACCATGTTCCCAGTCCCAGCGGTGGAATCTTCACACCATTATTTAAAGTTAATTCATTCTGATACATTTCTTCTGCTCCTTCCATAATCTTTCTATTTGACGATCTTGCTCATTCTGCCCGAAATCTTGCATATGTCCTGTCTGCATAATAATGTTTCATTTCGGACAGTTTATCATAATACCTGGAGCTAACTTTAGGTCAATACTTTTTTGCTACGTCGGTAATATTTGTTCCTGCATAGTCATAAATTTTTAATTGCATCACAGAAAATGGTATGTTATACTATGAAAAATAAATCGAAACAAAAATCAGGTAACTATGTCAGCGTGGACATCTTCGGATGTCTGCGCTTTTTCTTTTACCTGAAAACAGAGAGGAGAATGTATATGGTAGAGTTCATTACGAATGTGAACAGTGCCGTCAATGGATTCGTATGGGGTGTCCCCATGCTGGTACTGCTGGTAGGTACCGGTATCCTGATGACGATCCTGACGAAATTTTTCCAGTTATCCCATCTGGGACACTGGTTCAAAAACACGGTGGGCGGCATCTTTCACGACAAGCATGTAACGAAACATACGGAGGCCGGAGATCAGTCCATTTCCCAGTTCCAGTCGCTGTGCACCGCATTGGCTGCCACCATCGGCACCGGTAATATCGTCGGGGTGGCAAGTGCTCTGGTAGCCGGCGGTCCCGGCGCCATCTTCTGGATGTGGATCGTGGCTTTCTTTGGCATGATGACGAACTACTCGGAAAATGTACTGGGTATCTACTACCGCCGCCGGAACTCCAAAGGGGAATGGAGTGGCGGTGCCATGTACTACTTAAAGGACGGTCTCGGCTCCTATAAGGGCTGCAAACAGATCGGTGCCGTACTGGCTGTGCTGTTCTCTGCTTTCTGCCTATTGGCTTCCTTCGGTATCGGCAACATGAGTCAGGTCAATTCCATCGCTGCCAACATGACCTCCGCCTTTTCCATTCCCGCTACCGTCACCGGCATTGTTCTGGTGATCATCGGTGCACTGGTCATTGTCGGTGGGTTAAAGCGCATCGCTGCCGTCACTGAGAAGCTGGTTCCTTTCATGGCAATTGCTTATGTCATCGGTGCACTGGTGATCTTTTTTGCAAATATCGGTCACGTGGGTGCCGTATTCACCGCTATTTTCAAAGGAGCATTCGGTCTGCGCGCCGTGGGCGGCGGTATCGTAGGTTCCGGTGTGAAGCTGGCTCTGACCTGGGGCATGAAGCGCGGCGTGTTCTCCAACGAAGCCGGCCTTGGTTCCTCCGTTATGGTACATTCCAGTTCCAATGTAAAAGAACCCGTGCGTCAGGGTATGTGGGGCATCTTCGAGGTATTCGCTGACACTATGGTCGTATGTACACTGACGGCTTTCGCAGTTCTGTCCTCCGGACTGATCGATCTGGACACCGGTGCCGTACTGGTGGATGTGTCCGGTTCCGCTCTGGTGGGTCAGGCTTTTGCAACCGTATTCGGCAGCTTCGGTCCCGCCTTCATCGCCATTGCGATCCTGCTGTTCGCCTTCTCTACTGTACTGGGCTGGAGTCACTACGGATCCAAGGCATGTGAATATTTATTCGGTACGAAATCCACCATTGTCTACAAGGTTGCATTCGTACTGATGATCTTCATCGGCTGCACCATGAACTTAGGTCTTGCCTGGGATCTGTCCGATACCTTTAACGGTCTGATGGCGATCCCCAACCTGATCGGTGTCATAGCCCTGTCTCCCGTAGTAATGAAGATCACGAGAAATTACGTGGCACGTATCATTAAAAAAGAAGATGTAAAGCCCATGTTATCTGTCTTCCCCGAAATTCAGGAAGAGCAGGAAAAGGCCATGTAATTTAACTTAGAATCATACTTCTTCTCTGGTAATATTCTTCGCCCATCTGCCCTCTCGGTAATGCTTAATGACCCAGGGCCATTTGACGAATTCATCCGTGCATAACAGGAAATAGACCCACAACACCGGGAGTTTCAGTACAAATGCGGCGAAGAATCCCAGAGGGATCGCATAGCACCACATATCGATCGTATCGCAGATCAGTCCGAACTTCGTATCTCCACCGGCACGGAATACTCCGGCGATCAGCGCCGTATTCACGGCAGCGCCCATAATATAATAAGTATTGATGAGCAGCATATATTTCAGATAATGCATGGCAGTTTCATTCAATGTAGCAAATCGTAACACAAAGGGTGTAATTGCCAGTACGATCAGGCCGCCTATAGCTCCGGCGATTACCGTCATCTTCAACATCCGGGAAGCGTAACTCTTCGACTTCTCCAGATTGCCTTGTCCCATCATATTTCCCAGCAATATACCACCTGCACTGGCAATGGCAAAACAGAACACCGTACCGATATTGCGCACTACGACGACCAGTGAATTAGCAGCCACCGCATCTGTTCCCAGATGCCCAAGGATCACGGAATACATGGAAAACGCCACACTCCAGGATACATCGTTGCAAAGTGCGGGCAGAGACAGACGCATGAAATCTTGTGTCAGCACCTTACTGTGAACGAACAGGTACTTCGGATGCAGTTTTACATTTTTGCTCAAGAAAGATACAATGAAACATGCCACCAGTTCCACCAGTCGGGACAGGGCTGTGGCAATGGCGACACCGGTAGCTCCCAGCTTCGGCATGCCGAACAGTCCGAAGATAAATGTGGCATTCAGAATGACATTCAATACGAAAGCCAGCATATTCAACGCCATACTGACCGTCACACGACCTACGCTTCGCAGGATGGCAAGATACACTTCCGTGATGCCCCAGCACAGGTATGTGATGCCCATGATCCGCAGATAAGAGGCACCGATGGTGATCAGCTCCGCATCCGAAGTAAACAGAAGCATCATCTTCTGCGGCATGAAAAAAGCAATCAGCGCAACGATGCATGAGATTGCCATAGAGAAACGAAGTGTGATTCCCTCTACCGTATGAATTGCTTCCAGGTTCCCCTTTCCATAATATTGGGCGCACAAGAGAGTGGCTCCCGTCCCCAGTCCGTAATATACCATAAACAGGACATTCGAATAATTTGACGCCAGGGATACTGCGGATATTGCGGACTGCCCCACATAGTTTAACATAATAACATCCGCGGAATTCACTGCTGCACTGAGCAGATTCTGTATAATGATCGGGATGGTCAGTTTGAACATCTGCCGGTAAAAATCGTCTTTTTTCATTGCTGTTATCTGCATGGTATTCCTCACATTTTCTGTTTTATTTTTGTTCCTTACATACCTGATTTCGTTTTTCGTTTCCTGCGCATGTGTTTCTTTGACAATTATACATACTCAAATCTTTTTTTCAAGCTTTATGCATGTATTTCATAACATTATTACCTTAAATAAAAATCCGGGAAAGGAACTGTCCCGCCGGATATTTGCCGTCCGCTTCGTATTCTCTTGTCAGCTGCTCATAAAGGCTCCGTTCTCTCGCTGTCAACTCTCTACTGAATTCTGCTGTGACATTGCCCTGCTCCGCTACCATCTCCAAATGTCCCAACTCCTCGGTACCAATATTGGATGCGATATTGCACATCTGAAAAACTTAGAAAATATAAGCATTTATGACACACCGCCAAAAAGAAACTCATGAAAGCAAAAGTGGCGGGATTGCTCCCGCCATTTCCTAGATAGAAAACTTCTTCACTTCTTCCTGTGTAAGTTCGACCAGCTTCTTTCCACATCTTTTTGCATATCTTGATAATTCAAGCAAATTTACATGACAAGATGGTGCATTAACATATGGATTTGGCTGTTCAAAGTAGCTCTGCGTCAGAATCTGATTTTCCATAAACTTAGGTCTCGTTCCATTCATAGTGATACACCTCCAATAGATTTTTTGCTTGTTTTTAATCCTTTTTTGAAACGATTTGTTTCTCTTTGCCTATAACAAATATGGCTTGCGGATTACTGAATGGAACAAGCGGCAATTTTGTACCGTACTTTGAAATTACAATCTCAACATCTTCCTTTTTATTCATAAGTTAAGACTTGGACAATATTATTTGGAAGTTTCTTCATAACATTCTCCCTAATGTTATTTAATCGTATATTTTATTCTCACCAGAAACAAAAAAATCAATAAAACCATCAATATACCATAAATTTACAGCAATATTCTGTTTGTTATCTCCTCAATAGATAGACCACTCGTATCGATAGAATTTCCCAATGATAAAAAATAGGGTAATGATTTTAAGCTTACCTCAAGCCATTCATCCGTTCTCCATTCGCAGTTTTTATCAGCTTTCCATCGCTTAATTAGAGTCTCCTTATCGCACATCAGTGTAACGCTTTTAATTTCTATTTGTAGTTTCGAAATCCCTTCTATAATGCTTTGATATACCCATTGATTATCCATCAACCATACCAACACTATCATTTGACACACAAAGGTTTGCCCACCTATGTTATCAATCCGTTACATACCAATCTGTACAGAAAAAGTCTAAGCCTTAGACAGACGAAAACGGATAAAGTAGATGCCCGCACGATTGCTTCCATGCTCATGTCTGATGTGAACTTGAAGTCCTACTCAGACACATCTTACCACAACGAAGAGCTAAAGTCATTAACTCGTTATCGGTTTAATAAAGTAAAAGAACGTGCCAAGCTGAAAACTTCCGTTTCAAGACTGGTCTGTATCTTATTCCCTGAATTAGAAAAGCTGGTTCCAACACTCCATATGGCATCTGTTTATGCATTGCTTTCTGAATTTTCAGATGCTAAACATATCGCCACTACACACCTTACCAGGCTTACCAATCTACTTTCTGAATCCTCAAAAGGTCACTATGGCAAGGAAACAGCAATCACATTTAGAGAAGCTGCAAGGGCTTCTATCGGCTCAAATATGCCAGCCAAATCTCTGGAACTAAAACACACCATCAAGTTGATACAGGAACTGGATTCCGAGATCACGAAATCGAAAATGAAATCAAAATCCTCATGGACGAAATTAACTCTCCAATTCTTAGCATTCCCGGAATTAACTATCGCATGGGTGCTATGATCATTGCTGAGATTGGTGATTTCAGTCGTTTTGATTCTCCTGACAAAATCTTAGCTTACGCCGGATTTTCACCATCTACATATCAATCCGGACAACTGGATGGCGCTTACGCTCATATGGAAAAGCGTGGATCCAGATACCTCCGATATGCTCTGTACAATGCTGCCAAGTATGTCTGCCACTGGGATCCAACATTTGCAGGGTATCTTGCCAAGAAACGAGCCGAAGGTAAGCACTATAACGTTGCCCTTTCACATGCTGTAAAGAAACTGGTTCGAGTCATTTACCATCTTGAAAAATCAAAGCAACAATACATTAAAGCAGCTTAATTGGTTCTAATTCAATACTCCTTTTAGAGCACCTGTCACGATGCTCTTTTTGTCATGCAGTTTTCAAGGTTCAATGAACTCTAACTGAGTTCAAACTATATCTAAAATACATTTCTGTACTTTATTCAAAAAATATCATTTTAATGCTTGACTTTTAATAGTTAGTCTATTTAGCTGTCTCTTTTACCATTGCATCCGCTTCCGATATTACATTTTCTGCTACCTCTGCATCATCTTTCGGCAATCTATTTGTTTCAGGCTGTACATCCGCTTCATCCTGTACACTTATCCCAAAATCCCCAATAGCAACTATATAATCCTTTTCTTCTACAACCTTACCACAGTTACGCTCTTGACAGATAAGCTTACACATTTGAAAATGAAATAGACCAAAGATTCATTACTTGCGTAAAAAAAGCTCCGGCATACTCCTTCTCGCAAAAGGAAATACCGAAGCTTATGTAAGTGACTTACCCGAAAAGATTTTTTAATGCCCACCACTGCGTAATATGCTTAATTTGTACTCCTATATTCCGAAAGGGAATGAGATTAAATATTACCGCTTCCTGCGATGAATATAAAGTAATTCTATCCCTCAATTCGGCAAAAGACCCTTTAAATTTAACAACAACAATTGCAAATAGTAGAATAATATATGCCCACCAAATCGCTTTTTCTATTTTATTTCTATTCATAATAATTTCTCCCGAAAAATCACATGTTATTTTTCAAGTAGCATTGTGCAAGTGCTTCTAACAAATTATCATCAGAGTATATCTTATCATAATCATTAACAGAAAGAGTAATAATCGCTTCTCCATCCCAGAGACCTGCTTCACTTTCCTCATAAGTTTGGCGGTCCACCTTTTCCCCAATAATCTCCTTTACATAACCTGTGTTTTCATCTCGTATAATATCCGAAACATTGACATAATACTCAACGCTAAAGGTGGCATCTGCATACTCTTCCTCAATATAATTATAAACAGCATGCACCATTTCAATATTAGCATTCGACGAGGTACAGGTCAAAGTATCCAAATCCCATACATCCATTTTGGACATGGAATCTGTTACATTATCAATCACATCTGTCTCACTATCATATGTCGAAAAATTGTAAATATAATAATAATCGCAATAAACCATACCCTTTCGTTCCACATAACTGAATGGCTTATCATATCCGTAGAAATCATCTATCGTTTTTTCGCCCGGAGTCAGAAGCACCGCATCCCCATCTTTATAAGTGTACAGATAATTTCGGAGATTACAATTATCATCATAATCAAAATCCGTACATCCATGGCTAAATAGCATTTCTGGAATTTCATCGTCATTCAGATATATAAAACAGACATTCGCATAGTAACGTTCTGGATTTTCATAATATGTACTATTTTCCCTATAATACTCTCTCAAAATTTCCTCATAAGCCTTTAACCATTGCTGTGATAGGATTTCCTCATCCACTTTCACGTCAGAATCCAAGGTTATAATTCTTTCTCTTTCCACATATTCTATATAAGGCCAATCACTTCTTATCCCACGTTCTATCTCATCTTCTATTCTTTGTCTACAGTAATCAACTTTTAATTGAAAATCAATTAGCTCTAAAAGCTGTTCATCGCTCAATTCATCATTTGGAAAATAAAAAGTACAATTATTAACACAAAACGCTATGCCTTCCCCACTATATTCACTCTCCTTTTGAATCATAGGTATTGTGTTCTCCGGCTGCTTTTCTCCGCTTTTATAAAGCATTTTCAGAACTTTTCTTCTTCCCAATTCATCAAAGGATAACTCTCTATTGTAAAAGCTAGTCTCCGTATTGGCAGAACTATAATTTATGTATAATTCGTCAACCTCCTGCATGGTCATTTGTTCTAAAGCATTCAAATAGTACAAAGGGTTGCTCGCTTTCACATATGCCTCATAATCAACATATCGTCCCAGCAGATTAAATACCACAAGCTGAAGGATTTCTTCGTCCGTCATTTCCTGCATAGGAAGGTTTAAGATACCCTCTTCTTTAGAAAACGCAATTCCCTCTCCATTGTATTCATCTTTTGAAGAAATAACAGCAACTTCTCCCTCCGGCTCTGCCATATCTCTACAATACAAATCATATAATTCGCTAAAACGTCTCTCCTCATCTGCCGACATGGCTCTGGACATATATTTACTATCATACTGGAAGATATTCTCATACAAATCAATAACTTCTTCAGCTTCCATGTTTCTTATTTTTTCTAAATGACTTATATAGGCTTTTACAGATAAAAATGTCCCACCCGATAGCAATACAACTGCCCCGAATACAACTGCAATTTTAGCAAGAGCATTCACATTTTTCCATTTAGAAATTTTCACAATATTTTTATCTGTTTCTTTTTCCATTTTAATTTGTTTAATAGCATTCTGATATCCTTCCCATACAACATCAGGCACCTGCACATTATCACTAATTTTTTTGTATTCATCTATTTTCATAAACAAACCTCCAACTAATCCATTGCTCTTGCCGTAAGAATCTGTTCCAGTTGCTTCCGCCCTCTGACCATTCTACTACGGACATTCACTTCTGTTATATGTAGCAACCTTGCAATTTCTTTTGTAGAAAACCCATCCACATAATACAGTTCTATAACAATCTGGTACTTTCCATTTAAATTACTTAATATTTTTCTCCATTCATTGGTAAAGTAATGATCCTCATGTATAAGTTCCGGAAACTCTTCAAGTGAAACAACCTTTTTTCTTTCTTTCAAAATATCCTTGCATTGATTTATTAGTATTCTAGTGAGCCACGTTCCAAAATACTCTTCACTTTTCAGTTGTCCAATTTTTTGCCAGCATTTAAGAACCGTTTCCTGTATTGCATCTGCAGCATCTTCTTCATTATGCAACATAGAAATTGCAACACGATACATTCTTTGTAATTGTGGCTGTATAAGCTGTTCAAACGCATCCGGATTCTTATTTTTAGCATCTTCAATAAGACTCATCGCCCTCTCCTTTCCAAACTTGATAAGCACTAAAATATAATTCATACCAAGTTCTTTGTTTCTGTCTATTAGACACTTGAAACATGCATTATGTGACAAATAAATCAATTTATAATTACCAAAATTTTCCTGTTTATTTAGAAAAAACTTTTCATCATCTTTCAAAGCGAAATAAATTATAGCTACATGTGGTTTACAAAGCTTTCTTTTTCTTCCTCTAACTACTAAATATTGTATTGTGCACTTTTTTGTTGGAAAATTATATCCGAAATATAAGAATTGAAACACCCCACCCTGCATGATACACTTCTTGAGAAGCAACCGTGTTGCAAGGTGGTAGCCTCCCGGCTTATCGTTTTTATAAGAAGGGAGGTGGTGCTAATGGATATGTATGAAGTATTAAGCCTGTTATTTTTGGGTGGTACATTTCTCATTGCGCTGCTTGCCTACATAGACAGTAGGGTAAACAAGCGAAAATAAATAAACCTACCTTGTCACTTGGCCAGTACAGGTAGGTTTACTAAACAATTACCGGGAGGCTAACCACTTTGTGGGCGGTTGCTTCTCTTTATGTCTTGATTATAATATCTTTCTTTCTTTCTTTCAAGCCTTAGTTTTAAAAATTATTTTCTCACCACTTACGGTCTCTGTCCCATAGCACCTTCCAGTGTCAGGGTCTCACCGCTCATATACTTGAAGTCGGGAGAAGCCAGCTGTACGCAGACGCGGCCGATCTCCTTCTCCACGTCGCCGTAATGTCCCATAGGAGGCATCTTGACGTTTGCCTTGAAAGCATCGGGATATGCCTGCTCGAATTTCTCCATCTGTGCGGTCCATGCCAGAGGACATACAACGTTGACATTGATGCCATCGGGACCCCACTCGGTAGCTGCGACTCTGGTCAGTCCGCGGATACCTTCCTTGGCTGCCGCATAGGCACACTGTCCGAAATTACCGAAGAGACCTGCGCCGGAGGCAAAGTTAATAACGGAACCCTTGGTCTCCTTTAGGTAAGGATAGCAGGCCTTCATATAGTAGAATGCTGCATACAGACCGGAATATACCGCCAGGTCAAACTGCTCGGTGGTATGATCTGCGATGGTTACGCCGGAAGCGGAAGCCTGCGCATTGTTGATCAGTACATCGATCCTTCCGAAAGTGTCAATCGCCTGCTTCACCACATTCTGTACGATCGCTTCATTGTCTGAACCGGCGCTGACATCTGCCTGTACGGGAAGTACCTTGATACCGTACTTTGCCTCCAGTTCTTCCTTCGCATCCGTCAGCTTCTGTACATTGCGTCCAGTCAGTACAAGGTTCGCACCCTCTTTGGCATACGCCGTTGCGATACCGTAACCGATGGAACCGCACTCCCCATTACTTAAGACCGCTCTTCCTCCGCCAGTGATGATTGCTGTCTTTCCTGTTAAAAATCCCATAAAATACCCTCCCTTTCTTGTTTTTATCTATTTCCTTATAAAACTGCTTATCTGCCTGAATGCAAGCATTCGCAGAACGCAGTTTTGCATGGCTCTGAATAGTTACCATTATAGCATAATTATAAGCGCTTTACCTGAGAAAAATACTCACCAATATTCCTATGATTCCGCCAATAATGAAAGTAGCAGGAATGCCGTACGCATCCTTTTTTGTCATCCGATCCCACTCAATCCGCGAAGGTGTCATCTTCGTATGGCACATACTCTGATAGCAGAGATAAATATGTCTCCAACGACACAGATACCCCACCAGATTATAGATTCCATCCAATAATATTCCCACTGCCAGTACAAACAGCATTGTAATTCTCCCCCGGTAGAAATCTGCCAGCGCTCCTGCTATCAGGATCAATACCGGATAGCCATAACGATCCAAATATGCCAGAATGTACATTACTGTCGTAGAATAACTGCGCTCCGGCTTCTTCTCAACGATCACTGCCGTGCACCCCCAGTCGCTCTGCCTCCTGCAGGAACCTGACTTCGATCTCTCCCGGCGTATGCTCCGCCAGATCCGGTACGGAAAAAAATTTCGGCACTTCTCTGTTCTCTTCGCCATGAAGCAATGTCTTCAGTTCCAGTTCCAGAATCTTATCGTCAATCTGTTTCCAGCGGCGGTTCTCCTCTTCCGTCAGATCATCCAGATCGAAATGTGTGAGAATTGTTCCCATGATCTTACTTTCAATCTCCAGATAATTGGTCAGATAGATCTTCACCGGGCGGATGATATCCGATATATATCCCTCGCTGGCATCATGGAGCAGACAGGCGAGCTGCTGCCTCTCAGACCACCCTCTGGCTTTCGCTTCCGCAGCACAGTTGAGCGAATGCTGTCCCACCGAATAAAAATAGGTCAGCTGTCCGCCTCCCCGGCATAATAAGCTCAAAGCATGGGCGATATCTTCGATATAGACATCTCCCGGTGTCATCTGCATGGGATCAAACTTTCTGCCAGAATATGTAGTCATGGTGTTCATAAGTGTCGCTCCTTATTTCTCCGCGCGGATCAGGTTCTTATAGAATCTGACAGCTCCGGGCAGACAATTATACTCAATATTTTCGTTCAATCCATGCATTCCCTTCATCTGTTCCGGTCCGTAGACTACCGGTGCAAAACGGATACAATTCCTGCAGATCGGCTGGTAAAACTGTGCATCGGTCGCACCCGTCATCACATAAGGGCTGGAAGGCAGTCCCGGGAAAGTATCCGCGATGGTCTGCTCCACCAGATGGAATGCTTCTCCGTGAATATCCACAGGCGGCGTATAATCATTAGCATGCAGCACTTCGGTCTCCAGACCGTATTTACCTGCTACTTTTTTGATGATCTCCAGGCTCTCTTTTTCCCCCTGATGAGGAATAAAACGCATGTTAGCGCCCACATAGGCTTCCTGAGGCAACACATTATAGGCATCGGAACCCTTCTGCACCGTGAAAGCGATCGTCGTCTTCAGCATGGCACCTGCCTGGGCACTGATTGCAGGCATGACCGCTTTTAATACCGGTCCGAACAGCCACACATTACCGAATACCAGCTTCATTCCAAATCCGGCATAGGGAGCCAGTTCTGTGAACATCGCCGATACCTCCGGCAGCAGCTTTTTCCGGAACGGGGAATGCGTCTCCACCTCATTGACAAAAGCGGATAATCTGGCAATGGGCGTTCCCTTTGACGGGGCGCTGGCATGACCACCGTTGCTCCGTGCGGTGAACTTCACATCTGCCTTGCCCTTTTCAAATACGCCTACCATTGCAAAATTGCCATGGATGCCGCCGATGGGTTCGGTGATGATCGCACCGCCCTCATCACATACCAGGAAAAGTTCGATCCCTCTGCGCTGCAGCTCCGCAACGATCTTCGGTGCACCGTCCCCACCCCACTCTTCCGTACAGGAACTTGCCAGATAGACATCAGTGGGTGGTACGAAGCCCTCTGCCAACAATTCTTCCACTGCCTGGAAAAATGCCATCACAGAGCATTTGGTATCGGACGCGCCTCGCCCCCATACCTTTCCTTCCGCAATATCTCCGGAAAAAGGTGCATGGATCCACTCACCCTCCGCCGGCACTACGTCCTGATGGCTCATGAGCAGGATCGGCTTCTCAGAGCTTTTTCCTTTCCAGTAAAATAACAGGTTCCCATCGATCTCTGTCTTCTCCAGTTTCTCATGTACCAGAGGGAACAGTTCCTCCAGCACCTTATGGAAGCCTAAGAATTTCTCCACCTCTGCCACGTTGGCATAGGAGGTTGTGTCATATTGGATCATTTTTGACAGCTTCTCTGCCAGTGCCAGCGCTTCCTCCTCCGGTTCGTCTGCCACATAAGTCGAAGTCTTCGACGGCATCAGCAGGGTGCGGAGCACCGCGATCAACAGCAGTACTATAATAACCGCAACCACTGCAAGTAAAATGAAACCTATATATTTCATATTTTCCTCTTTTCCGGGCGCTACCTTCTATTACTCACATAACCCGACAGGTTTGGCCCCTTTTCCATTCATCTGTTTTCTGTCCATATAGTCTTCTGACTATTCAGCCCCGGCATTTACACTATTGGGGGCATTTTGTCTATTCCGGACTCTGTGTATTCTTTTTCCGGAACAGCAGATATGCCACACCGATGGCAATCGCGCCGGAAGGAACGATCATAAAGCTGGTGGAGCCGATCAGGGACGGTACCAGAATGAATAACAGGCTCATAAGGATCAGCGGCAATGCAGCGATCTTCATATTTTTCCGGTAATATTTGTACGCCATTGCACCGAACAGCGCCGGCACCACATTTTCAAAAGCCGGCTGCAATACTTCGCTCTGCAGCACGGGCTGCAGCGGCACCATCAATAACACGCCCAACGCCAGGACGAGGATCGTCACCAGAGAAGATGTGGCAATGGAGATCGTGGAGATGATCTCATTTTCCGGGGTTCCGGTCTTCGCTCCTACCATGTCTCTCGCATTGACCGCGCAGGGGATCTTCATATTGATCAGGTTACCGGTGATAAATGCCAGGTATCCGCCGCCGGCTCCCAGCATCGGTGTGTAGATCAAAAACTCCGCGATGCTGCTGACCAGCCATACGATTCCCACAGAGAGGAACCCCTTGCCGACAGCCCCCAGATCCGGATACGCACCTAAAAGCTTACCGATGAGAAACGGTGCTCCAACTAACATCACCAGCGTAATGATACTCACAGTCCGCCCGATGACATGTGTCTTCTTCGTGTAGGCCTGCCAGGTATCCGGAGTCTGCCCGGTCTGCTCCTTTGTTGCTTCTCCACTATTCAGTTCTGTATTATCTATTGTCATGCTATCCGCTTTCATGTTATCTGTTCTCGTACTATCTGCTTTCATACTATCTGCCTTCATGCTATCTGTTCTCATATTGATATTCCTTTCCGTTTCGGAGATACGCTACCCGGTACTATGTAGGTTGTTCTGTCAGTCGTTACAGCAACCCCACCAGCACCGCTGCCGTCATACCGATGATCATGCTTCCGGCAATGGAAAAGCTGTCCACCCAGGCTTTTCCTTTTTTCTCAATGAGGTATACAAATCCTGCCATCACCAGTGCCGATACCGCCATTACCACTAACGGAATGTAATCTCCGTGAAACGTAAACAATCCGTTCTCCGATATAAAACCGCCAAGATATCTTCCGATGTAGGTGCTGACCAGTCCGATGAACATGGCAGTCATTGCCATATCTCCGAAACCCGGCTTGCCGGATTTTTTATTCGAGGTCAGCTTCTGTGTATATTTTTTATTCAGGAAAATGGACAATGCCATGCCCCAGATAATGCAGATGCTCATGAGCAGTGCGATCGTGGAAAATGCCTGCGGTGTCATTTCCGCAGCAGACAATGTGCTCATTCCCACCTGCTCCGCTGCTGCCTGCGCCACCTGGGTCTCATAATGCAGGGCACCGATCACGGACAATCGAAGCCACGGCCAGGGTGTTCCCAGACTTCCCGACAGGGCGATGACACCCAGCAGGATCCCCACACTGGGCAACAGGGAAAAGGTCGCACTGGAGATGATCGTACGCTTCATTTTCGTGGTATCCATACCGAGTGCCTGCCCGGCGCGGTATGCCCTCACCAGAAAAATCACACAGACCACCGCCACAAAAGCAATGATTCCTCCACAGATCAGGTACATCGGTACACTGTTTAACTGACTTAAGATTGACATGTCTCTTCCTCCTTCAGAATCTCTCTGATCTTATCTTCCTGTAAATGCTCTCCGATGACGATCAGCACCTCCTGCCCCACTGCGACAGACTGCATTGTATGACTGTCCGGTGTAGCATTCAATTCCATCCATTGTCCTGCTCCGTTTTTCACAAAGCCCTTGATACGGAATACTTCTCCGCAGGACTTGTCGGCAAACAGTCTGGGGACTGCCCGTTCCAGAGCCTCCGCCGTAATCTTCTCTTCCATGAAAAATAAAGAGTCGAAGCTCTGCCCATTCTCTAAATCCATCTTGCGATAACTTTCCAGACGATAACCGCATTTGGATACATCCTCTAAATCTTCTTTTGTCAGATCCGTGAGATTTTTCTGTAAGATGTCCTTCTTGGGGTCGATTCTCCGGTCACAGCGGATCTGTTCCAGTGCCCGGTTGAGATGTGCCACCGTGTTCTCACACTGTTCCCTGTTGGCTGCATCCGCATGGCTCAGGATCACTTTTCCGGCATTGGCAGCCTCCGATGCCAGCAGATAGTCCGCCTGCTGTGAGAAATTATTCTCCAATCTTGCATCCAGTATGGCGATGACATTGCCGATCTCATACCACTGGTCCAGTGGCTCCTCCCGAAGTACATCAAAAAACTCATCTACATCATAGATTCCCGACGGCTCCACCAGCACCCTGTCATAACCACACATTCGCATGGAGATCAGCTTCGTACGGAAACGTCTCCTGTGGCTCTCCGCATCGCATCCTCCGGCAATCATCTCCAGTTCGCACTGATCTCCCCTGAGTTCGTGGAGCATCAGCATATCCACGTTGATGGCACCAAAATCATTTTCCAGAATACCGATATGCAGTCCCTGATCCATCAGATATTCCGCATATTTTTTCAGAAAAGTAGTCTTTCCGGATCCCAGGAAGCCTGTGATCAGATCGATCGTTACCATATATCGTCTTTCCTCTCTGTTTCATTGATTTGCATAGTGATCACTTCTATAATTCTTTCTCATAACACCAGTAGGAATGCCCGAAAAGCTCACATTCCCCTGCCGTGGTAAAATGCAATTTTTCATAAGAGCGTAATGCTTTCACATTGTCCTTTGCCACTAAAATGTGTACCGCCTTATAACCCTGTGATTTCAATTCCGCCATAGCTTCCTGCAACAGGATCCTGGCAATGCCGCGATTCTGATATTCTGCTGCCACTCCCAGTCTGGACAGTTCTGCCACCGGGGTAAGATCCTCTGACCAACAGGACAGTGCCTCCACTTCCGGGTCATCGTCTATGGAAATTGTGCCTATTAATCGTTCTCTCTCATCAGGTTCCGGCATTCTCTCATACAGGCAAAACAATGCATTTCTCGACAGGTCAAATTCCACTTCCCGTTCTGTGGGATAATTTTCTGTCCAGACACAATATTCTGTTCCGATCAGGGAACGGTATAACTGCAGGATCTCTTCTGCTTCTTCTCTGCGTGCCCTGCGAAATTCCATGTTGCCGTTCATGCTGTCTTATCCTCTCTCATCTTTTTCATAATCTGCAATTTTGCATCCTTTTTTGTTTCCTGTATTTTCGTGCTTCCATATGTTGTGCAGATATCATTCTATTTACATCTTCAACGTCTTCAGATATTCCTTCTGTTCCGGTGTTATACGGTAGCTTTCCCGTGCTTTCTGAATCGTCTTATTGTGTGTCCAGGTATCCAACCGTTGATCCTCTATATAACCGATTGTGGCATCCCATTGCTTTGCCAGTGCCGTGGCATAGAACCACGCGATCATCATGTTCACATAATATTCCTCGGAATGTACCGTTGCCGGGATCTCCAGATATTCCACCCGGAAATCTTCATCCAGGAAATGTGTCATCAGCATTTCCATTCCAAAGCGGCAGGTATAGGGGTGGTCCGAAGCTGTCCATTCTCTTATTTTGTCTATGAGTTTGTCTTTATTTTTGCGAAACACTTTTGGGGAAAAAATATCACACACCGCCCAGTTATCCACATAAGGCAGGAAGCGCTCCACTTCTTTTACACAAACCTCGTAATCTTTGATCTCCGCCACCAGCAGCGCATGCAAAATATTTTCATCATAATAAGTGTGCGGCAGCTGCTTCAGAAACTCTACGCTCTCCGGATCCTTTCCATACTCCTTCGCAAGCTTACGAATAGCGGGAATGCGGACGCCGATAATCGTCTCCACAGGAATCGTCGGGATTAATTTGCTCTGAAAATCACGGTAACCTTTATCTTGCAATTGAAATAATAATTCCTGTGCTTTCATACAATTTTCTCCTTAAAATGCCTGCTTTCTGTTTATTGTACCACAAGCATAGAAGATATGCAAAACAGTCATGGATGGAAATTGAGAGTGATGCGGCGAACGCCCGCCTGTGCCCTTCTTCCGCCTCAGCGTGGGCACAGGAGATAGGAACAAGCTAGTCTGTACCCTTCTTCCGCCTCAACGTGAATAGTTTGTGGGTATACCCTGTCAATGTTTCCTTGGTTTTAATAACTGGTAATCCATCTTTTTCTGAACATAATTCCTTATAGGTCTCTATAGATAATAATGGAACCCTAATAATAAACGTCTTTCCTACTTCATATGGCATCATATCAATTCCTCCTAATTTGCTTTTACTTTATTTCGTAACTCTTTTATTACTCCGACACTTGAATCAAATACTTAAAAGTTCTATTACCAAAACATAATAATCTTTTTCACATAACGTTATATATTTATTATTTTTTGTATTATATACTTTACATTTTGTTTGATATATCATATAATGCATATAGAAAGGAGGTTATATACATGAAAAATATGCGTCTTAAATTAGCGCGCGTTGAGATGAATCTTTCTCAAGAAGAACTGGCTGCCAAAGTTAATGTTACACGCCCTACTATCAACTTACTAGAAGGCGGAAAGTTTAATCCCAGTCTTCAGCTTTGTATTCGGATATGTAAAGTACTTAACAAAACATTAAACGATTTATTTTGGGAGGAGGACAACTTATGAAAACCACCATTCACTGTGATGAAAGGATCACAAATATTCGGAACTCAATTTATGTTAAACTTTTTTGGGGTATAATTATATTAGATACTCTTGCTTATCTACTAGATTATTTTTTTCAAACAAGCTTAAACGGTTGGGTTATTCCATTAGCGCCTTGTGTGTTAATCATTTGGATGTCAATAAAAGGAGTTCTTTTTAATGGAACCCAACATTTTCCACACTGGTGTTGGCTATTTGCACTATGCTATTCTAGTTTAAATAGTATTACCATTTTTGTTATGAGTTCCCAAATTGATACTTTTTTCTATCTTGAACAGTTTAATCAAAGAATTATTGTCTCCTTAATATTTCTAACTGTTTATTTCCTTGTAACATTGTTATTTTTATACATTTCTTATCGTATTGCTATAAGAAAAATTAAAAAACTTTCTACTGACATCTAATTATGTAAAATTAAATGATTATCAATCCCACATGGGAAGCTTGTTTTGTTGCTGATACCCACGCTATGAAAAGTTCGAGGGTATGGGAAGCTTATTTTGCTGCTGATACCCAAAATGTGAAAACCGGAAGGTATAACAAGGGAACTCTATATTCTAAAATGTTCGTCGTGGTGTCCTGTATTTTGGGTCTATACAGAAAAAATGAGTTGTGAGATACTAAAATTGCTACAAATAACGCATAAAAAGACGAATATGGGTCTATAGGGAAAAAACCGGCTCTGAGGTACTCATTTTGAAGAAATTGAGTATCTGGCAGGCAAATTTTTAGCTATAGGCCCATATTGTTTAGTTTTTGTTTTTTTACCTGTCCCCAAAAGTACCTACAGGGAAATTTATCTTCTATAGACCCATGAAGGTTTTCAAGAAATCAGTAGCCCCGGCTGGGTATAAGAATAAGCAGTGCCGCGTTTCTTATACCCTGCCAAGGGCTACGGGGATTAGATACAATTTTCTTCGCTAACTCTCAATTTACAACACCTTGGATCCGTTCACGGTCAGCTTAAAGGATGCCTCCAATACTTCCGCTGCGCGCTTACACATCATCATACGTCCAAGGAATATTTCAAAATACTCATACATGCTGCAGATCTTCGGATCAATCTTCAGATTCAGTGAAATCACTCTCTTCTCCACATTGATCTTAAGCTTTGTATCCGTAACCGCATAATTGACGCGGTCATGTTTATCGAAGGTTGCCTTATTCTTCTCCCGGACTCTGCTCCTGCGGACATCGGTCTTATCTGCAATGATCAGCGCCGCTGAGATGGGATCTGTGGCACCTCCTGTAGATTCGTCATGCAATCCGATAGCGGACACGATCTGCACCCAGTCCCGAATGTGCCTCCGAATGATCGGTGAATCCCATGGCTCCCAGATTCGCATTTCCTTTTTTAATAAATGTCAGTACTTCTTCATTTTTTCTGATTTCACTATATGTCATTCTTCTACTTCTTTCCTTCCATCATGTGTTGATTCCCGTGTCTTTATATACATCTTATTTCGTGTTCATTGTACCATACGCTCACAGCTTCGTGCTATGATACTCTATATCCTGTTTCGCAGTTGCTTTTTTCTCCAAGGCGCATTATATGTTACCAAAACTGTTGCAGCAACACTATCCTGGGCAGGTAAACAACATGTAATATCTGTGTAAACAAGCCGGATATAAGCTGACAGATATTCCCATTTTCTTCTTTTCAGTTTTCACTGGTAGGAGTATAATAAAACACAGAAAATATTTGGAGATTTTGTTCCAGAGAGGAGACCACAATGAAATTAAAAGAATTACAGGACGCTATGATCGCTGCCATGAAGGCAAAGGATAAATTCAGAAAGGATGCCATCTCCGCACTGGTATCCGCTGTAAAGAAAAAAGGAATCGACAACGGCTGCCGTGACAACATTCCCGATGAGATGGCCAACGAAGCCATCTTAAAAGAGATCAAATCCGTGAAGGAGCAGATCGATACCTGCCCCGCAGACCGTACCGAGCTACTGGAAGAATACAAAAAGCGCTATGAGATCATGAGCGAGTTTGCTCCCAAGATGCTCTCCGCTGAGGAGGTCAAGGCAATCCTGGAAGAAAAGTTTTCCGATGTCCTGGCTACGAAAAATAAGGGTCAGATCATGAAGGCTGTTATGGGCGAACTTAAGGGCAAGGCTGACGGCAAGGTCATCAATCAGGTCGTTGCTGAACTGACCAAATAATATGTGCGGTGCATTATCAGCGATTTCGAAATTCATCAACAAACGGCTTCCGGGAGATCTCCGAAAGCCGTTTTTGTTCCCACTTCAGCAGTCATTGCGGCTGGCACAGCAGATATACTACGACTTGTCTGTTTCTATCGAAATCTTTTTTTCATAAAGAGCATTGTTCTCAAGCATTTCCCGGAATGCTGTCGGATTTTCTCCCAGTGCCAGCCCCTTGATCTCCATGTATTCGTCATAATCATAGAGGTACACTGTGATCTCGGATATATCGTATCCGCTGACCGCCAGCTCGTTGGTATTGTTTCCTGCGTATGTCAGTTTTCTTCCATCTTTATCCAACACTACGGTCACAACAAGATGATCTTCCGGGAAAATGTCATATACCGTAAGCTCCACCGGAGAGACTTCGATTCTGTCCAGCCCGAAGCCCGCTGCATTCGTTTCGCCTATCTCTATGACCTGCATTTCCTTATCGCTCTGGGAGACTGAAAGCTCCGTGAATTTCCAGCTTCCGTGTACTGTCTCCTTGGAATCCCCCTTCGGATATAGGAAAAAATACGGGATTTCCAGTTGCAGTGTCATGTCTTCCGGAATCTGTTCATAGTATCCCTGATCCCCTGTCTGGATCGATTTGTAATCGATACGGATCAGTCCCAGAAAAGTATGTTTATCCACAAGTTGCCCCACAAGCGCCCTGCCCCCGTGTACCGGATCGCCGCTTCGGAAAGAATACTCCTCCAGCGTTGCGATCATGATCTGGCTTTTTCCGTCACTATCCGCTGACATCTCCGGAAATCCTTCCTCGCTCTCCATTTTTACCCCCAGGAAAATTGCCTGGTTTGTGGCATAATAATCCGTCAAGGTAATGGTGTAGCCCTGATCCGATACCTGATACTGCGCCGGTTCTGTAGCTTCCACACTGGTTTCCGTACTCTGGATCCCAGTGGCTCCGGTATTGTTGTCCCCAGCCTCTTCTCTCTCCCCGGCATTGTATGTTCCTTGCCCTGTTGGTACCAGCGTTACAATTTCTCCTGTCGGAATCTCCTGAAACCCCAGCAATTCCTGTACCCGTTCTATCACGCTGCCAATCAGAGGCAGTTCTTTTGCCAAGACCGGATTTGCCGCACAGAATCCAATAGCTACAACAATCGCTGCAGCTGCAGCCCCCGTCTGCACGAACTTTCTTTTTCGCCTCTGTCTTTTTTTCTTTTCTGATGTTTCTCTGATAATTCCGTATGTTTCCTCTATTTTTCTGTCAATCAACGGACTGTTTGCCATGGCTATTCTCCTTTCCTACACCCATCTGCGATCTCAGCTGTTCTCTGCCCCGGTGAATTTTACTCTTCACCGTATTTTCTTTCATATGGAGCAGCTGTGCGATCTCTCCTATGGAAAACTGTTCCCCATAATACATCTGGAAGATCAGTCTGCTGTCCTCCGGCAGAGTTTTCAACAGATCATTGAATTCCAGATCCGTACTGAAATCATAGAACTGTGAAGTTTCCTCCGCCTCGTTCATGGGAACCGTCCGACTCCTGTGCCGTCTCATTGCAATACATTGGTTGATCAGAATACGAATCAGCCAGGTTCTGAAATATTCAGCTCTTCGTAAGGTATCCAGCTTTTCAAAAGCTGAAAGTATGCTCTCCTGCATGGCATCGGCAACATCCTCTTCGTTCCCCAGATAAGCGAACGCGATCCGTATCATGCTCTGCCTGTTCTGTTCCATCAGAGCGATGAAAGCTTCCGCGTCTCCTTTTTTCGCTTTTTTCACCAGTTTCTCCATGGTTCCTCCCGTTCTTCATCCGGCCGGATGCCTTGCAAGGTATTTTGTGTTCACATACATTAGATAAGCATATCGTATTTTCGGTTGCAGAAAAATAAATTTTTTTCATAAAAGTTTTTTCCATAAAATAGTAAACAGCTTCCGAAGTCTCCTCCGAAAGCTGTTCTTAAAACTATTAAAGCTATTTAAACTATTCCACTACTACCGTACCGTCTTCTTTTACGGTAATATTCATGTCATCCTTCACATATTCCAGGAACTCTTCCCCCAGGCTGTCAATAACAGGCATCTGCACATTGTCAAGCCACACGTCTGCCAAAATAGCTCCGGCTGCTGCCAGGGAATCAATAGGTTCGGAAAACAGCATACATGCCGGCTGCCTGTTCATGGAGCAGGCACAGTAAAGTACCAGTCCGCCGGTGGTAGATCCTATGGTCGTCGGCAGGCACAGGGCTTTGCCCGCCATCTGTTTACCATAGAGGTCGGGATTATTCTGATCTCCGCAGGTTGCTTTTTTATCGCCGAACTGTAATGCCTTCTGGAAAGATGCCAGTGTGTTCAGACCCCCGTGAGATACCAGTGCCTTGGCTGTTACAGTTCCGGAGGCTACGATTCTTCCTTTAAATTCTTTCATCTGTCCGCTCCTCCCTTCGTAATCTGCTCTAAAATCTCAGCATCAGTATAATATCTTGCGCTGGTATAGGTACGCAGCTTGTTGCTGGAAGTAATGACCGGCATCTTCTCGCTGAGAGGATTATTCATATACATTAACGGGCAGATATAGGAAGTAATGACTCCCGTTGCCTTTAACGTCTCCGCATAAGGGGTCTCCTGAAACTTTTTCAGTACCGCAGGTGCCGCTGTGAATACAGTAGGAATACACACTCTGGCTCTACCGGCTTCTTTCAGGCTCTGAGAGACTTTTTCCGTCCAGTCGATGAGCTGCTGTAAACTCATATGGGGACATCCCATGAAACACAGCTTCGGCTTGGCATCCTTCTTTTTCCAGATCACCGGATAGCTCTCATAGACCCTCTGAAGTTCCGCATCATCTACCACGTAGACTTTTGCATCCTCCGCAATCAGATCTTTTCCGTATTTTACAGCCTCCGGAGTGATATTTTCCACATGGTACAGACCTACCGCACCGTTGGAAGCAGTCGCTGCGCCGAAATCCTTCAGATAGGTTTTCGCTGCATCATCCAGTTCACCGCCCAGCCACTTGTCCAGTCCTACGATATAGGGAACATCCGCCATCACTTTCATACCGATGGCAGATCCAAGCAGCTGTGCTTCCGGCTTTTTCATGGTCTCGATCTTAACGATCCAAGTGGCTTTTCTGCCTTCATCCGTTAACAGGCCAAAACGGGGCACATAGCCTACTACCGAGCCCATGAGGTCAATGATACCGGAGTTACGATTGCATCTTGCCCCCAATACGGAGTTAGCATAAACCACTGCGGAAGACTCAGACCAGGACAGCACCTCTCCCATGGCCGGGGTATTTCCCACTTCATCCATGTAACAGGTGCAGGTGTAAGCATCCTTTTCCATGATACCCAGCTGTGTCAGCTGTTTCTCGTAATCATCCTGCTTGGAGTACATGAAATTCTTGAACACAAAATCCTGTAAAAAAGAACTGGGCACATTGGGATCCAGTGGTCTCGGATCGGCGGAAAATTTCTGTTTGGATACATTGCCGGATTCGATCAGCTGATTCATCAGTTCATACACCGGCGCCAGTGCTTTCAATCCGAAAGAGGTTACCAGATGGTTGTATTTACTGGTCACAGGCACCATACCGTCCGCACCGAACAGCTCGCCGTAGCGCACCAGCGTCTGCATGACCTTCGCCAGGGTCGCTCCCTGTTTTCCATCATATATTTCCTGTTGTTCTTTTGTTAAGTTCATTGATTTCCCTCCCTTTAAATCTTCATGGCAACTTCATAAGCGCGCCATACGACACTTCGCAGATTGCCTACACCGTCACAGTCACCTACCAGGCTGACATTGCTGCCCTTCGGTGCCAGTGGATTGGGAATGTATCCTGCGGAGCTGATCACACTGTCACAGGGAATTGTGATCTCTTTTCCGGAAGCATCCTTGCATACGATGCTGTCATCCTTTACTTCCTGCAGCGTAGTTTCCAGATATACGGGCACTTTCTTCCAGGCGAACCACTCTCTCAGATAGGAGCTGTTGGCCAGGCATACTCCGGTCTGGGCGATGAGATCGTTTTTCATCTCTACGATTACAGGCTGTTTGCCCTGCAGCGCCAGTTCATAAGCAATCTCACAGCCGGTGAGTCCGCCGCCGATGACGGCAACCTTTTCTCCTACGGGAGTACCGGTAAGGTATTCGCATGCCTCAACCATCTTCTCATGACCGGGCACTTTTTTCAGTACTCTGGGCACTGCTCCGGTAGCGATGATCACCGGAGCACCGGCAAATGGATCGATGCTCTCCACTTTTTCATTATAATGAATCTCGATCCCCAAATCTGTCATCTGCTTCCGATACCAGGTCAGAAGATCTCGCAGTTTTCCCTTGTAGCTTTCCGCACTGGCAGCAATAAAGGTTCCGCCCAGGTGATCTGTCTGCTCGTGAATCACCGGCTCGTGTCCCCGCAGCTTCAGTACTCTGGCAGCCTCCATGCCGCCGATACCGCCACCGATAATATGTACCTTCTTCGGGCTGGTGGTCGGGACGATCTTGTGCTTCTCCCACTGCATGGTCTCGGCATTTACCGCACAGCGTGCCAGGTGCAGGGAATCGGATAATGCCTGATCATTGGGAACTCCCTTATAGTGACACATGTTGAAGCAGCCGTTATGACACAAAATGCAGGGACGGATATCGTCCTCCTTATCATTCATCAGCTTGGTCACCCATTCCTGGTCTGCCAGGAACTGTCTGGCGAATCCGGCACCATCGATTCTTCCGTCTGCAATAGCAGCCGCAGCCGTCTCCGGATCCATACGTCCGGCGCATACCACAGGGATATCCACGAATTTACGGATATGCGCCACATCCTCCAGATTGCAGTTCTCCGGCATATAGATAGGGGGATGTGCCCAGTACCAGGCATCGTAAGTACCGTTATCGCAGTTTAACATATCATAACCAGCATCCTGCAGATACTTCGCTGCTTTTTCGGATTCTGCCATATCACGGCCTGCTTCTGTGAAGCTTTCTCCGGGAAGTGCTCCCTCACGGAACCCCTTGGTCTTGGATTCCACGCTGTACCGAAGAGACACAGGGAAATCCTGTCCGCAGACTTTCTTGATCTCTTTTACAATCTCTACAGCAAAACGATATCTGTTTTCAAAAGATCCACCATACTCATCGGTTCGATGATTCACATATTTTAAAGTAAACTGATCCAGTAGATAGCCTTCATGTACCGCATGGATCTCCACACCGTCCACACCGGCATCCTTTAATAATTTTGCAGTCTTGCCGAATGCAGTGATGAACTCCTGAATCTCCTCCACAGTCATCTCCCGGGAAGGAACTTTATCTGACCAGCGGTTCGGAGACGGGCTGGGTGCGGCTGTAATCTTGTCCAGATCCATAAAAGGCTTCGCCAATACCCGCAATGCCTTATTGGTGTACAGGGTCTCCATCATTTCACTGATGGTAAATGATCTGCCGAAACCTGCCGTCAGCTGGACGAACAGCTTTGCTCCTGTCTTGTGGAACTCCGGCATCCACTTTGCCAGATCCTCATACATTTTTTTCTTCTTATATAGCCACTGTCCGTACATAGGATTGTATACCGGCTGACATCCCGGAAGCACCAAACCGCAATTATTTTTCGCTACCTCCAGAATAAATTTCGCACCATCCTTGTCAAAATGGTTCACTTCCATCCATCCCAACAGGTTTGTGCCACCCATGGATGTCAGAACAATGCGGTTCTTAATCTCGCAGTTTCCGATCTTCCACGGCGTAAACAACGGTTCCAACTGTTGTTTCATTGTAACTCCTCCTTTGCCTTCTCTCTTCTCGTTTGCGTACCCCTATATGTATTTTTATTATAACACGCCGCCTTGCCGGCAGTAAAAATATTTCTTATGGATTATTCTACAAAATAGGCCACATTTTGTTGTTGCATCAACAACTTTTTTTATTTTAACAGACTATATGTCACTTGTCTACTCTGTCTTCCACAGGTCTCCCCATACGGAATCACACAAATTGACACAGTATTCTCTGGAAAACTCCGGATCCTGCGAAACGATCTCATTTTCCTCTGCCAGTTCTTCCGGATAATCCTCCAGAAAATATGTTGTCACACCTTCGGGACCGGAAACCACATGACTGATCATCGGTTTCACCCCATAATCTGCAATCTCCACCTCTCCATTATCATTCTTCGTAAGCGTTACCTCGGCCATGCCGCCTACCATACGGTTAGCGACAGCCTCTCCCGTCCCGGAGGTCCAGTTCACGAAATTGCCCAGAGAATAATAGACCAGCATTTCATGCTCGCTCGCTTCATCTGTCACCCATTCGACGGGTTCAATGACATGCGGGTGGGTACCCAGGATCAAATCCGCACCGTTTTCCGCAAATATCTTGGTCCATTTCTCCTGGGAAGCATCTGACGTCAGCCTGTACTCCGTTCCCCAGTGCGGACATACGATGGTGAAGTCCGCCAATTCCTCTGCCCTCTGAATATCTGCCGCCACCTGTTCCTCATTCAACAGATCCACCGCATAGGGCATATCCGCCGGCAGAGAAATGCCGTTGGTCCCATAAGTGTAGTTCAGGACTGCAATCCGTATATCTCCCAGCTCAATGATCGCCGGATCTGCGCCACAGGAAGTGGAGGTATCCGCAGTATCATGAATACCAAGGACAGTGATCTGTGGATATTCGTCCCTCCAGTACTCTGCACAATTTACCAGCCCCGCACGCCCCTTGTCCATAGCATGGTTCGTGGCATGACAGATGACATCGAATCCTGCTCCCACCAATGAATCGCAGAGACTGTAATCCGCATTGAAGCAGGGATACCCGGAGATTCCAAGATCCGCACCGCCTATGATCACCTCCTGGTTCACCAGGGCAAGATCTGCCGCCGCGATCTCCTCTTTTGTGTGGAAAAACAGCGAATCATAATCATAACTTCCATCCGGCTGCATGCAGCTTTCCTCCACCGGAGTGTGAAGCAGTACATCCCCTACCATGATGATCTTGTACTCTCGGGTGGCTTCCGGTGGTTGGTCGGAAGATGGCTGGATTGCATCCTGCGTTTCTGTTTCTATTACTTCTGTTTCTATTGCTTCTGTTTCTATTGCAATAGTTCCTGTGGTACTGGCAATATTTTCATTTGTTACTGTATTGTCCTCAGACACCATCTCAGTCTTCGCACAGCCGAACAATAAAAAAATGTTCCATATACAAATATAAAACATTATTGTTTTTCTTAAAGTCAAAAGCCTTCTATCTGCCATTTTCTGCCATTTTTCTACCTTTTCACTGATTTTTCTGTATTTTATTCACTTCTGATATGTCCCATTATAACATACCTATTTCTTTTATCAAAAATTGCATTTCAAAATATTATTAACAAATATTATCAGACGCTGTTTGATTATACGGAATTATTCACATCTTTTTTCGGGCATCTTTTATGTATTAAATATTTGACTGATGAGATTTTCCACACTCATTGTGTTTAGACTGTTTTTTTCTGATTCAAATGTATATCTAATGTCTCTACCTTGTATGAACCCATTCTTGGAGTAAATTTGGAATTGCCGGTGCCACTAAAATATATTCCAACCATTTATATCACAAACTTTCCATTTTATATCGTAGTTTTCTTCTATATTTCATACTTTCTAACTATAACATCTACAAAAAACGACTACAACTAACAAAAAACAGCCTCGTCACACTGTAACGAAGCTGTTCTCTTCATCCTTTACTCAACCATCTGCAAATAAATCCACATTGCGGGTTGATTTTCTTTTATCCATTCCATATCATGTTGCTCTAATACTTCTACAGCACCCTTTGCCCATTCATCGAAGTACTCTTGTCCAGTTTCTGCATATAATCGAAGCTTTGCTTCTGGGGCCAAATCATCTAAAAGTATCTTCATCAATTGACCACGCAATCCCTTCTGTTCTCCTTCCATAAATTTATTAAAGATATAGTTTAAACTGTATTGTCCATAATACGTAAGTTCTCTGTATTCCAAAGAATGTGCATCAATATAATCTGCCGGATTCGATGCGGTTGCCGGAGATGCTTCCATTTTGTCAAATAATTCTTCTATAACGGCTTCCGTATCTACCTGATAATACTGAACCGCTCTACTATAACACTCTTGTATTTGAGCCACCACATATTTCTGCGTATCCAGAGCATCTTCTTCAATTTCATCCGGAAATTTGTCCCTAATATCCGATACATAATAACTTCCATCTCTGGGAACCCAAAAATCAGTCACCGTATATGTATTATCTGCCACTTCAAAAGTGATGACCACCGGCATATGGCTTCCACCGACTTGATTTAACTTACCTTCCGAATAAGAAAATGACTGTTCCATTGCCATTCCGTATACCATTATTAACTCTTTCGAAATATTCCCATCAGCAATAGGCACTCCGCATAATTTCTCACTATGGAACTCCACAAAGCTGGCACAATGATAGGCACCATCCGGATAATCGGATGCAGCATGTTCAACAATAGCGTTTAATATGGCTGTATCCAAGGAATCCGTCTTGTCCACCATATTATCTATTTCCATTGTTCCCGGTACCTCAATTGCCAGTGCACTTTCGCTAGTCTGAAAATCTATCTTCATTGCGTAAAATCCGGATTTTCCATAGACATAAATGAAATATATTGCCTCATCACGATGATCGCCCCGGACAGCAACCTCCAACTCAAACTTTCCCTGTGCATTACGTTCCAGCTCATAAGTTTCTTTTTCTACAATAACTCCGTCCGATGTGTACTTATGATACTCCTCATTAACGGCCAAAACATTTGTATCTGTACCACCATCCACGGTAAATACCAGCTTACCGGAATTATTTATAGGATTGGAATATAAATCATCATACTCCCCTTCATAGCTACTTGAATAATAGGCAGGCTCAATATAAGCATTGTAATCTGCACTAACGGCATTGCAACTTAAAATATCTGTACGTTCCAATCTAAACAGGAAACGGATGTGTGAGCCTTCCTCCAATATATTCGTACTATTATCTATATCATATCCGTAAGTCAGATATACACTGCCATCTTGGTTCTGCAGAAAATAGTAAAAACTATTATCCGCATTTATCCGCCATGCCTTATTTATTTCACTTCTGAATTTGGACCAGGTATCATTTGAAATAGTGAACCCTGTCATATTAAAATGGTTATCAAAATTTTCAGCTGTAATCTCTACCTCTTCAAAATTCCCCAACTGTTGCACCCACTCCGTTGTACTCTTATCATCCAATACATCTCCGGATACAAACATAGCATAATCTGAAGTAAACTGATATCTGGGTGCTGTTTCCGGTGTGATTGCGGAGGAATAACGGGCATCTATGAAGAAAATTTCTGCCACCCTGTAGCTATGACCAAAAGGTTCCGGTGCATACAAATTTTCTTCCTTTGGATTGGATATGCATATCACAATTCCAACAATGCATATCAAAATTGCCCCTATGGTAACCCAGAAAGTAGGTTTCTTCCACGCTGCCAGGTTTTTGATGCGTCCTTTGGTGTCCACCTCACCAAATGCAAGTGGCATTCCAAACATAATAGCATTATCTGTTGCTAAATTCAGTAAAGAAGCAGAATAATCTGCTCGTACATCTTCCCCAAGTTTTTTGACAACCGCCTCATCACAACTCATTTCCATGTCCTTGCTAAATAATAGAAAGGCTAGCCAAACCAATGGATTAAACCAATGGATGCAAAGGGCTACATAGGCAAGCAATTTAAAAATATGATCCCCTCTGCGAATATGATATTGCTCATGTTTTAGAATATACTCCTGTTCTTGTTCGCTTAATGAAGATAACAAATAAATATGCGGTCTGAATATGCCAAGAACAAAAGGAGTGGTAATGTAATCCGCAACATAAATATTATCCTTTACCCGTACAGCTCCAACCAGACTCTTTCGTAACTTAGCATAAGAAATCATGCTAACGCCTATCATAGCCACGATTCCAGCCAGCCATATATAGGTCGCAATGCTGACAGGCGCCTCCAAAGGATCTGCTACAAGCTGTTCCGCCCCTTGTGGCAACACATTATTTACAGCATTGTCCAATACCGGAACTGGTAATGTCACTTCTGGATTCTCTGTATGAACGATATTGTTCGGAATATATGCAACCTGACTCACACTATCAGTTGTTTCCACAATTGGGGTATCAAATAAACCCAATACCGATAAGGGAGTATTTATAGCGATAGGGCAAAGCAGACGAAACAGTACAACTGTCCATAACATATAGGAATATATCCTGGGTGCCCGTCTCAGCAGCACTCTGAGTATAAGCACCGTAACAATGATAACACTTGCCGTAAGACTCATATTCAAAATCTTAGGTAATAATTCGTACCAATCCATCTACTCACCTCCTCATACTATCTATCACCTTTTTCAGTTCCTCCACTTCCATATCCGATAACTTCTTCCTGGAACCGAATGCTGCCAAAAAAGCCGGTAATGAACCTTCAAAAGTGTCATTCACAAACTTTTCACTTTGGAGAGCATAAAACTCTTCCCTACTGATTAAGGAAGTAATCATTCGGTCCTTGTTTTGAAAAATTCCTCTTTCACATAACCTCTTTAAAATGGTTAAAGTAGTCGTCCGCTTCCAATTCAATTCAGCTTCCGCGAGTTTCTCCAATTCTACTGGTCGCAATGGTTCATTATTCCATATGATATCTGCAAACTTGGACTCTACTGCTCCTAATCTTATTTCACTCATATGATCACCCCTTTTGTCTACTGTGTGTAGTCTTTTATTTATAGTCTACTATCAGTAGTCATTTTTGTCAACCAATTTTTACTTGTAGATACAACCACTTTATATGTAACATTCTATATGCGTGTTTCCTCGATGAATGCGGCATTCGCCGCATTCTCATAAGCATAAAAAAGCCCAGAAGCAAGCAAGCTTGCTCTGGACTATTTTACACTTATTTAATGCTTCTCATTGCTAACGCACAATTACTCAATGATGGTAGCTACACGGCCTGAACCAACGGTTCTACCACCCTCACGGATAGCGAAGGTAAGACCCTGCTCCATAGCGATAGGATGGATCAGTTCGATGGTCATCTCTACGTTATCACCAGGCATGCACATCTCAACACCAGCGGGCAGTTCGCAAACGCCGGTAACGTCGGTGGTTCTGAAGTAGAACTGAGGACGATAGTTGTTGAAGAAAGGAGTATGACGTCCACCTTCATCCTTGGTCAGAACGTATACCTGAGCGGTAAACTTTCTGTGGCAGGTAACAGTACCGGGCTTAGCCAGAACCTGTCCTCTTTCGATTTCAGTTCTCTGGATACCACGAAGCAGAGCACCGATGTTATCACCAGCCTGTGCCTCATCCAGCATCTTACGGAACATTTCGATACCGGTTACAACAGTCTTCTTGGTCTCTTCCTTGATACCAACGATTTCAACTTCATCATTCAGATGCAGAACACCACGCTCTACACGACCGGTAGCAACGGTACCACGACCGGTAATGGTGAATACGTCCTCGACGGGCATCAGGAAAGGCTTATCAGTATCACGCTGAGGATCAGGGATATAAGAATCTACAGTATCCATCAGTTCCATGATCTTGTCGCCCCACTCGCTGCTGGGATCTTCCAGAGCCTTCAGAGCGGAACCCTTGATGATAGGGCAGTCATTGAAGTCGTACTCTTCCAGCTGCTCGGTTACTTCCATCTCAACCAGCTCGATCAGCTCGGGATCGTCAACCATATCACACTTGTTCAGGAATACGATGATGTAAGGAACGCCTACCTGACGGGACAGAAGGATGTGCTCCTTGGTCTGAGCCATAACACCATCAGTAGCAGCTACAACGAGGATAGCACCATCCATCTGTGCAGCACCGGTGATCATGTTCTTAACGTAGTCAGCATGGCCCGGGCAGTCAACGTGTGCATAGTGTCTCTTCTCGGTCTGGTACTCGATGTGAGCGGTAGAAATGGTGATACCACGCTCTCTCTCTTCGGGAGCCTTATCGATGTGATCGAAGTCAACCTTCTCGTTACCAGGTACTCTCTCGGAAAGAACCTTGGAGATTGCAGCGGTCAGGGTAGTTTTACCATGGTCAACGTGACCGATGGTACCAATGTTACAATGGGGCTTTGTTCTGTCAAATTTAGCTTTAGCCATTATTTAAGTCCTCCTTAAAATAATTAAACAGTTTCGTAGTTTTATTTTTTTAACTCGCTACCTCTGATTATATTAAATAATCAGAGGTTTTTCAAGTTATTTTTATTGATTTAGCGCTTATTTCGCCTTTGCAGCAAGAACCTTTTCCTGAACGTTCTTAGGAACGGGCTCATATTTTTCGAAGAACATGGAGTAGTTACCACGACCCTGGGTCTTGGAACGCAGGTCTGTGGAGTAACCGAACATCTCAGCAAGGGGAACGAAAGCCTTAACCATCTTACCACCGCCGATGTCTTCCATACCTTCTACACGACCACGACGAGAGTTCAGATCACCGATTACATCGCCCATGTATTCCTCGGGCATGGTAACCTCAACCTTCATGATCGGCTCAAGCAGTACAGGAGCTGCCTTCTGCATTGCTTCCTTGAATGCCATGGAACCTGCAATGTGGAATGCCATCTCGGAGGAGTCGACCTCATGATAGGATCCATCATATACGTTCGCATGAACACCCAGTACAGGGAATCCACCCAAAATACCAGCCTGAGCTGCTTCTTGGATACCTTCACCTACTGCGGGGATGTATTCCTTAGGAATGGAACCACCGACTACAGTAGATTCGAATAACAGGGTAGGAGGATCGTTGATCAGAATGTTTGCCTTCGGATCAAAGTCAAACTTCTCACAGTTAGCCTCCAGGGGCTCAAACTTAACTTTACAATGTCCGTACTGTCCACGACCACCGGACTGCTTAGCGTACTTGGAATCCACTTCAACAGCCTTGGTGAACGCTTCCTTATATGCAACCTGAGGTGCACCTACGTTAGCTTCTACATGGAACTCACGAAGCAGACGGTCAACGATGATCTCCAGATGTAACTCACCCATACCGGCGATAATGGTCTGACCGGTCTCCTGATTGGTATGAGCGCGGAAAGTAGGATCTTCTTCTGCCAGTTTTGCAAGAGCTTCACCCATCTTGCCCTGACCAGCTTTGGTCTTAGGCTCGATAGCCAGCTCGATAACGGGCTCAGGGAACTCCATGGACTCCAGGATTACAGGGTGCTGCTCATCACAGATGGTATCACCGGTAGTGGTGAACTTGAATCCAACTGCTGCTGCGATATCACCGGAGTAAACCTTTTCCAGCTCTGCACGCTTGTTCGCATGCATCTGCAGGATACGTCCTACACGTTCCTTCTTGTCCTTAGTAGCATTGAGTACATAAGAACCGGAATTCAGCGTACCGGAATATACACGGAAGTAAGCGAGCTTACCTACGAACGGGTCAGTCATGATCTTGAATGCAAGTGCAGCGAAAGGCTCTTCATCAGAGGACTTTCTCTCTACTTCATTACCGTCAAGGTCAACACCCTTAATAGCCGGCACATCCAGAGGAGAAGGCATATACTCGATAATAGCATCCAGGAGCTTCTGAACGCCCTTATTTCTGTAAGCAGTACCGCAGCATACAGGAACGGCTCTGCACTCACAAGTAGCTTTTCTCAAAGCAGCCTTCATCTCTTCAACAGAAGGAATTTCACCTTCCAGATACATCATTGTCAGATCATCATCCAACTCACAAACCTTTTCAATGAGCTCATCATGATATAAAGCAGCCTCATCAGCCATATCTCCAAGATCATCGGTAACAGTGATGTCATCACCCTTCTCATCGTTGTAGATGTAAGCCTTCATCTCGAACAGATCAATGATTCCCTTGAACTCATCTTCCTTACCGATAGGCAACTGAAGGCAGATAGCGTTCTTACCAAGTCTGGTACGGATCTGATCTACTGCTGCGTAGAAATTAGCACCCAGGATATCCATCTTGTTGATGAATGCCATACGAGGTACATTGTAGGTGTCAGCCTGACGCCATACGTTCTCGGACTGAGGCTCTACACCACCCTTTGCACAGAAGACGCCGACAGCGCCATCCAGTACACGAAGGGAACGCTCAACCTCAACGGTGAAGTCTACGTGACCCGGGGTATCAATAATATTGATACGATGCTCCAGAGCACCGGGCATGGGTTTGGTCTCTTTTTCAAGAGTCCAGTGACAGGTGGTAGCTGCAGATGTAATGGTAATACCTCTCTCCTGCTCCTGAGCCATCCAGTCCATGGTAGCAGTACCTTCGTGAGTATCACCGATCTTATAGTTAACACCTGTGTAATACAGGATACGCTCGGTAGTAGTGGTCTTACCGGCATCGATATGAGCCATAATTCCGATATTTCTGGTTCTCTCTAACGGATATTCTCTTCCAGCCAAGTTTTTTCCCTCCTACTAGAATCTGTAATGAGCAAAAGCCTTGTTTGCCTCTGCCATCTTGTGCATGTCTTCTTTTCTCTTAACTGCAGATCCGGTATTGTTGGCTGCGTCAAGAATTTCGTTAGCAAGTCTGTCTTCCATGGTCTTCTCACTTCTCTTACGAGAGAACATGGTCAACCAACGAAGGCCCAGAGCCTGACGTCTCTCAGGTCTAACCTCGATAGGTACCTGATAGGTAGCACCACCGATACGTCTTGCTTTTACTTCCAGAACAGGCATGATGTTGTTCATAGCCTCTTCGAATACTTCCAGAGCAGGCTTGCCGCTCTTCTCTTCAACCTTAGCAAATGCTCCGTATACGATCTTCTGGGCTACACCCTTCTTGCCATCTAACATGATGTTGTTGACAAGCTTGGTAACCACTTTGTTGTTGTATAAAGGATCTGCTAATACATCTCTTTTCTGAATATGTCCTTTACGTGGCACGGTTCTTCCCTCCTTAACAAATTGTTTACGTTAGATCATAGGTACTCACATGTGTTTCCCCAAGTGTTCGCGCTGTTATATCTGTATCACAGAATTCCAACACTTTTCTTAGTTTCGTTTTTGTGGTACAAAGACGATGTCCGCATCGTCTCCAAAAATCCTTGCGGATTTTCATCGAACTCTCGGTCCGACGTTCAAAACGCCCCGGATACTACTTATTTCTTAGCATCCTTAGGTCTCTTAGCGCCGTACTTGGAACGAGCCTGTTTTCTGTTAGCGACACCGGCGGTATCAAGGGTACCACGGATGATGTGGTATCTGGTACCGGGCAGGTCCTTAACACGACCACCACGGATCAAAACAACGCTGTGCTCCTGCAGATTGTGACCTTCACCGGGAATGTAACTGGTAACTTCGATTCCGTTGGAAAGACGTACTCTGGCGATCTTTCTAAGAGCAGAGTTAGGCTTTTTAGGAGTTGCTGTCTTAACAGCAGTACATACACCACGCTTCTGGGGAGCAGAAACGTCTGTTGCTTTCTTGTGAAGAGAGTTGTAACCCTTCTGGAGAGCAGGTGCAGTAGACTTCTTAACAGAGGTCTGACGTCCTTTTCTTACTAACTGGTTAAATGTTGGCATTCTGTTTCACCTCTTTCTTAATAGTATAATAGACGCACCTTTTCTGGCACGCTTTAATAGTATACTTGTTCCAACTTCCGTTGTCAACTGGTTTTTCGTGAAATTTACAGGGTTTTTCACCACTTTTTCATATTATTATAACCAAAAGAGGAGCAGTACCGTTTCCAATACCGCTCCATGAAGTATTTCCCATAAAATTCCCCCTATACAGGGGCTGCTTATATAAGGAACCGCTACTGTATCTGTGGCAGATAGCGTTCCAGCGCATCCTGCCAGGAAGGAAGTCTCTCAAAACCGTTCTCTGTGAGCTTTTCCTTGCTCATGCGGCTGTTCTCCGGTCTCTTTGCCTTCGTGGGATACTCGGACGCCGGTACGGGAGCCACATCCACGTTCATGCCTGCCTTGCGGAAGATTTCGCAGGCAAATTCATACCAGTTACAGATACCTTCATTGGTCGCATGATAAATGCCGTATTTGTCGGTCAGCACCATGTCCACCAGAAGCCTTGCCAGATCATAAGTATAAGTAGGCGAACCAAACTGGTCATTCACCACCGTGAGATGATCATGGGTCTTACCCAGATTCAGCATGGTCTTGATGAAATTCTTACCGTTCACACCGAATACCCAGGAGATTCTTACGATAAAATACTTCTCCAGTGTATTCTGCACTGCCAGCTCGCCCTCGTATTTGGTCTGTCCGTATACGTTCAGAGGATGGCGCTCATCGTCGGGCTCCCAGGCTCTGGTACCTTCGCCGTCAAATACATAGTCCGTGCTGATATAGATCATCTTGCAGTCTAACTTTTTGCAGACATTGGCAATATTCTGTGTGCCATCCGCGTTGACCCTGCGGCAGAGCTCCACGTTGTCTTCCGCTGCATCCACTGCAGTATAGGCTGCACAGTGGATCACAGCATCCGGTGCTGCCTCACCGATCACTTTTTCCACACTGGTAGCATCCGTGATATCCATGTCCTGAATATCCACACCGACCGCCTCAATGCCGCGCTTTGTAAGTTCATTTACCACATCATATCCCAACTGACCCTTTACGCCTGTTACCAATACTTTCATAGAATGCCTTCCTTTTCTTTCTTAATGCTTATGGCACCGGTCTCCGGAACCACCACATACATAATTATAACATTACCGTCAGACATCAGCAACGAAATACTTCATTTTTGTATTGTATCGCAAAAAATCCGGGGAACACTCCCCGGACCTTTTTATATCAGCTCTATTTCATTTGTTTCAATTTAAACAGTCATATAGCTTTGCGCTGCCCGCCGGATATCCTCGACAATTCCTTCTGCCTTTTTATCCTCCAGTTCGGTTGCCTGCTTTCTAAGCTTCCACCAGTTCCAGCCGGGATGTGCATTTTCCTGCAATTCTATGATTCTTTTCTGGTATTTTCTGCATAATATAAAATAAATCACCAAGAGTAATAAAACACCAATGCCCAACATTCCGGCTATTGTGTCACCGTAATATCCACTCTTTACTGACTGTGCAAGCGGTGTCGCTTCATCTTCAATTTGTACGATTCGATAACCTGTCAAAATCACAGGTATGGAATATAACATGCCGCTCATCTCGACCGCCTCCGTTATTTCTTAGTCTCTATCTATAAAGACTACTTATCCATGAAAAACGGCTCACATTTTTCGATATTTTTTTCAGGAATTCCTACCGGTCTGCTTCCGGAAATTTTCATCGCGAAAATTTACTTATTATGGGAAATTCGCTATAATAGTGATATAGATTTTCACACAAAGGAGACTGTTATGCAAAAAAGCTTCATACAACATCTGTTTACTGTAAGTATATTGTCCTGTTGTCTGTTATTCGGAGGATGCAGTCAGAATTCTGCCGGAGATGATACATCCTCCGCCACGACTGCTTCCACCTCCCCGTCTGAAACTGTTACAGCCCTGCCCGCCGATGTTTCCCCGGATTCCGATACGTCTGCCATAGAATCCACTTCGGAGGATACCAGGGCACTCACCCTGTCGGTAGTCAATATGTGTGGCATCGAAGTCGGTATGGTTGCGGTCATTGATCCCGTGACCGGGGAACAGGTAAATCTGGATTCCCTGTCGGATCAGGAATCGATCTCTATGGAAGCAGACTGGCCCTCCTCTGTCAATGAGTTCCAATGGGCTCTCTACAATACTGACGGTGAATTATGCGTTGAGGGGACAACCGATATCAGCAGTGCCCAGACCACAGTGACTCTTCTGCTGACCGGAGACGGTGATCTGGAAAAAGTCGAAGAGCTCTTCGAGTAATCCGCTTTCCAAGGTCTAAAAAACGACATCCACAGGGGAAATCCCAATGGATGTCGTTTTTGTTATCTTTTATTCTTCGATATCTCCTGCATTTTCTGCCTGAGCCTTCAGCTTCTTCTCATTGTGCTTCTTGTACATTTCATATCCGGTTGCACCGAGGATCAGAATGATCAGCCACCACCACCAGGACATCTTTGCATGTTCGCTTTCCACAGCCACATCTGCCAGGGGAACAGCCTCGTCTGCAATATTCACTGCTTCTTCCGCCTTAGGTGCTTCCTCTGCTGTTTTCTGGGTGTCTTCCTCAACATTGGCTGCAAGAGGTGCTACCTCATCAGCAATCTGCGTCACGCCCTGTGCCGCTGCCTGATTCTGGGTCACTACTGTTGCCTGTGCCACCGGTGCGGGTGCCAGAACAATCGGGTTAACAACAGTCTCTCCGGTATCGCTGCTGCCGCCTGCGCTATCGCCGCCCGCAGGAGCTGCCGGTGTGGGTGCGGGAGTCAGACGCTCGATCACCTTATCCAGCTCTCCGCCTGCCTTATCCAGGCTGTCCAGAATCTCCTTCAGAGTATCTTCTGCATCCTTTTTGTTCTGTTCAGCCACGGCCAGCTTTCCTTCCAGTTCCTTCAGAGCTCCAAGGTTACTGGTTCTGTTACTCTTCAGAGCTTCGATCTCTGCCTTCAGCACATCTACCTTGCCCTGTGCTGCTTCCACCTCACCCTGTGCTGCCTTTGCATCCTGTAACAGCTTCTGATACTTTTCAGTCAGTGCCTTGGCATCATCTACGAATTTACGATAGGCTTCATCCTTTTGGGTGAGTTTGATGTTGCCCTGAATATAGTTCAGGTTCTGGATGATCTGACCAGTCAGCACCTCTGCATTTGCATAAGTCTCAGTTCTGACAGCAGTATTGGTTGTGGTCTCTCCGGTTTTCTCCAGATAATCAATCTCATAGGAATAGCTGGTATGAGCAATGGTATCGGTATCTGTGGTCTTCACATTGTACACACCGGTTGCGCCGCTTGCTTTTGCCTGTGCCAGTGCTGCATCCTGTACCGCATTCTGTGCCTCCGCTGCGGTGGTCTTCTCATCGGCCTTGACACTGACACCTGCTACATAGCGGATGGTTGCCTTGCCAAGCTTCCAGTCATCCCAGTTAGCGCTGACGAAAATACCGCCATCTGCCTCGACTGCCTTTCTGGCTGCATCTTCCAGTTTCTTGTTCGTAGTTTCTCCATTACCAAACAGAGCCTTGATGTCATTCCAGAGGGAGCCGAAGGTACTCTGGTCTACTGTCTTCTTAGTGACCTTTGCATAAGTTGCGGATACAGTGCCGGATACGAGGAAGTCGGAATCATCATACCAGTGATCTTCTGTATAGCCGGTTACCTTAAGATCACTGCTTACACCGATCAGGTATAAGTCGTCATCATCGTTAATCTTATTGCTTAACGCCTTCTCCTGCTCTTTCGTAACCTTTGCTACTGCTTCTTCCTCTGTTCTTACACCATAATCCGTCTTTTTATCTGTATGCTTCCATTCAACCTCTTCATCCTTCACATTCACAGTCTTCGTAAAGGTAGGAATGTAGGTTCCGTTACCGGTATAAGTATAATCCGTTTTTTCTGTTCCTGTAACGGTTACATCCTTGCCGGCAGCGTCCTTCAAATCCTTTTCCTTTGCAGCAGCTGCAGCATCTCTCTCTGCCTCTGTCTGATACTGTTCGGTAGAAGTGAATTTTGCATCGGTATAGGTGATGGTGGTCACATCAGCGGTCACGGTCTTGATCAGGTTGCCGTTCTCATCCAGTTTCCAGGATTCCTTCTCGGTAGCCTCATTTACATCAGTATCAACCTCGCCGTTTTCGGTCTTCTGGTTATTGTCAGAAATAATGATACTCTCGGTTCCGTCGTTCTTGATCACTTTCTTTCCATCTACTGCAATAATAGTTCCGTCTTTCAGACCTTTTTCCACTTCGGAAACAGTGATCGTATCCCCGTTTCCCTTCACATACTGATCCGGATTGGTCTCCTGCGCCGTCTTCCAGTTTACTTCCTCAATTCGCTTCTCAAAGATCACGATATTGTCCTTGGAAGTCTGTTTGTCATCCATCACATAGTTGTAATACTTTGTCTGCTTATTACCATTCTCATCGGTATAGGTTACTTCAAAATAATTCTTGGTATTATTGTCTTCACCCTGTCTGCGGACAACCTTAATATCATCGGCAGTGATCTTCTGTACCTCGGGCAGATAGTAGTTCTGCATAATGGAAATGAAAAGCTGATCCTCATTTTTCCAGTTCAGTCCATTGTCGCCCTGGGTCAGGGCTTCCTTATCTGCAATATCCAGAGCACCTGACGCAGAGGTATCCACTGCAGCCTTTGCAGCCTCCAGAGCCGTTGCCAGTGCTTCTGCCTTTTTCTTCGCTGCTTCCAGTTCAGCTGCTGCTGCCGCAGCGTTAGCATCCGCACTGTTTACAGCCTCCTCATAAGCCTTTTCATAAGCTGCCACCTTCTGTGCTGCCTCTTCATAAGCTGTCTTGGCGGTATTGTACTCCCCAAGCTTTGCATCGAAATCAGCCTGTGCCTGATCTACGGTAGTCTTTACTTCTTCATATGCCGCATTGGCATCGGTGATAGAAGCAGCATCCTTGATATTCTCGATCTGTCCATTTACCTTATTCTGGGCAGCCTGCATGGCATCCTTTGCTTCTGCCGCAGTCTGTCCTGCATTTGCCGCTGCATCAGTTGCCTTATTCAGTTCTGCGTCGGAAAGCTTATCATTTGCTTCTGCAACGCCAAGTTTGGTATCTGCACTCTCCACAGCAGACTCTGCGTCCTTCAGAGAAGAACCGCCCTCCACGGTCTTATCCTCTACTTTGACATTGGCATCCAGAACAGCCTGAGACAGATCCTTGCCCTGCGTATCCTTAGCTTCCCCTGCCACTACCTGGTCAGCCACTTCCGACTTCACATCAGTAGCACTCTTTTCTGCCGTTTCTACTGCCTTGTCAGCCTCTTTTGCAGCTGCCTGTGCCTGGTCAGCAATACCGGCTTCCGGTGTCACGGTAATGTTCTTATCCTCATTGCCTTCAGGCGTGGTGCCCTCTCCCTCTGCTGCCAGTGCAGTCAGCGGGGAAGATGCCATCAACATTGCGGAAATGCCGACCGCCATAGCACGAATCACTTTTTCGTTCTTACTGTTTTTTCTCATATGATTTTTCCTCTCCATTCTATTTTTCAACAATATGTTCAAATAAATACTGCAGTACCTCCGGCGTGAACTTCTTTGCCGAAATAGCTACTTTAAAATCTCCGTCTTCTTGCTCCTCCTGTCTGGTGACATCTGCATACATGATCATCGTATCCGCTACGATTATGATGTCTTTCCCCTTAAGGTCAGGAGATCCGGCCGGCATCGTAAAAGCTATGCCCAGTGGGCTGACATTGCATGTTTCGACAAAAATGCTCTCTCCCGAATCACATACTACGATAACGCTCTTAGCCTGATAGCCAACACGGTCGATCCTCCTTCGTTCTTCCATCGTCCCCTTCTGCTCCTTTCTTCCGGAGTTGCCGGTAAAACCGCTCCTTTTGTGTCTTTCTAATTATTAAGACGGTTCATCTCAAAAAAAAGGGTCAAATTTTTTTATTTAATTTTAAAAAAAGTTTCAAAAAATCTAAGTTTTTAAATTCAAATTAGTGAAGGCAGACATCGTTATCTTTTTTTCTGACAGACAATATGCTATAATACATCCAAAGAAAATCATGACACAGGCTTTTAAAGGAGCGACCCTATGATACAGAAAAAGAAATTCGTAAAAACCTTCCGTAACACCAAAACCGTACAGTTAGTCCTTCTGCTTTTGTTGGAAGCTGCGTATGTTCTGGTGCTGACCCTGAACCCGGCGTTGGGCACGAAGCTTTTCGAAGACCGGACCCTGTTTATTCTATGCACACTTTCCTGGATCCTTGCTTTATTTAATCTGATATGGCTGTTATACGATTTTTATAAATTGCGCACCTTTGCCGAAGAAAGCCACGCGTTGAACCGTGCAGCTTTCCTGGATCATCTGACCGGCATTCCCAACAGACACGGACTGGATGTGGTCTTTGAGACCTACGACTCCCCGGAATCTCTGGAGCATGTAGCCTGCTATATGGTTACCATCACCAACTTAAAGGAGATCAATCAGACCATGGGACATGTCGTGGGCGACCAGATGTTGAAGGATTTCTCCGGTATCTTAGAGAGTGTCGGTGATGCCTTCGGTGTTGTGGGACGTAACGGCGGTAACGAATTCTTAATGATCGTCAATCACGGTTCCCATGATACCATGGACTATTTTATCGAAAGTCTGGCGCAGCAGTTAAAAGAATATAACGAAGAGCACAGCAATGCGCCCATTCAGATCAAGTACGCATATATTTTAAATGAAGAAGCACATGCAGAGTATTTCTCCACTCTGCTTACAGAGACATACAATAAGCTCCACGCTTAAGGAACCCGTTAACCAAGCAGTGAGACGAACGCATGAAAGACATGAACATTCCTTACATTGCCGGTCTTGTGATCCGTGCCCAGCACAGCGACTCGGATGCCTTCGCGGAATTGTATGCTCTTACCTATAATAAAGTATACAACTACACCAGGCATTATCTGAGAGATGACTTTCTCGCTCAGGACGCTATGCAGGAGGTCTACATACTGGCTCTGAAAAACATTGGAAAACTGAATGATCCCACGGTTTTTATCGCCTGGCTGAACCGCATCTGCTTCCACGTCTGCTATGACATGACTCAGAAGAACCGACCACAGAACGACTGCCAGGTCTTGAGCCAGGAGATTCTGGATATCGTCCAGGACCCCCATTTGGACACCAATCCGGAACTGCACTACCAGCAGAAGGATGAATATTCCCGGCTGGCGGACGCCTTAGAGCAGCTTCCTTTCAATGAGAAGCAGGTCCTGATCATGCGCTACTATAACGACATGAAGCTCGAAGAGATCGCTGCAGCCATGGAGATCAGCCGCAGCAGCGTCAAACGCTATATTGCCTCCGGACAGGATCATTTGAAAGAAAGAATGAAAGGATAACAGATTATGTTTTTTCATAAAAAGAACCGATATGAACTGGACATGACGACTGCCAATAATGCTCTGCAGAATATCCTGTCCACCTGTAACCAGCCGGTCAATACCATTCCTTTTGACAAGCTGGTACTTCGTAAAAAAGTAAATGCCGCTTCCTATAATCGTCTGATCGTTGCCACAGCGGTGATCTTCGTGCTGACCTTTCTGTCGCCCTTAGTCATCGTTCCGCTCTCCGAATTTAACGAGAAAATGTTTGCCCCCGCTCCCGCGGAGCTTACTCTGGATTATGTGGAGAATAATGTTTTAAGCCTTAAGTTTACCGGAGATAACATTCTCTATGACGAGGCTTTTATGGAGACGCTGTCCGGCGAGATCATCGAACCGCTCTCCGTAGACACCTCCAAGGGTGTGATCAATTTCCCTTTTCTTTCTGAGGAAGCCAATATTTATGTTCCCGTAAAAAACGGTGAGACCCTCCACCTGCTCTTTACTCCCGATAATGTAACGGGCCTGGCACAATAACAACAGGATGTAATGATTTCTATGCGGATACCAAGATCATCTGCGCGGCTGCGCATTTTATTAATTACATATTGTATGGCCATGGGTCTGTGCGCCTGCGGTTCCGCTTCTGACTCTCTGCCTGTGGATGCTTCTGCGACGGGCACTTACGACGACCAGTCCTCCGCAGATCCCGCTTCTGCGGATACCGACACCTCTTCCCCGGAGACTGCTTCCCCGGACACGGAAAACACTTCCCCTGCGGGACCTCTGCGGGATGCCACTCCCGTCTGCCTCGTACCGCAGGCCGACGGCACCGCGGTGGTGTCCAATGATGTAGCTGTCATCGACTATTCTCATATGTCCGATGGCTATGTCTGTGCCAATTATACCGGCACCTGTCCCAAAGTCAAACTACGCATCACCGGTCCCGACACCGTTGTCTATACCTATGATCTGCACGGAGGCGGCTACGAGACGTTTCCTCTCTCCTCGGGCGACGGATATTATGATGTGACGATTTACGAAAATATTTCCGGTACGAACTATGCCACCTGCCTGTATGCGGATCTGGACGTACAGATCCCGGATGAATTCAGTCCTTTTCTCTATCCTAATCAGTACGTGAATTTTACGTCAGACAGCAAAGTCGTTGCCAAGGGGCAGGAACTGGCGGAAGGTGCATCCTCCGATCTGGAGGTGATCACCCGGATCTATGATTATATCACCGGAAATATTACCTACGACTACGATAAGGCTTCCGATCCCCCCACCGGCTATACTTCCGACGTAGATGCCATTTTGGATTCCGGCACCGGTATCTGTCTGGACTATGCCGCCGTTATGGCGAGCATGCTCAGAAGCCAGCGGATCCCTACCAGACTGGAGGTCGGTTACGCGCAGGATGCCTATCACGCCTGGATCAGCGTCTACACCGCCGACACCGGTTGGCTGAACGGCATCATCGAATTCGACGGCAATGTCTGGACCCTGGTGGATCCTACCTTCGGTGCCAACACGGATAACAAGACGCTGAAAAAGTTCATCGGTGACGGCAGCAATTATATCCTTCAGAAAATGTATTAGTGAAAGGGAACAAAACGACATGAAGACCACAGAACAAAAATTACTTTCTAATGAAGAGATCGCTTCTTTCTGTAATCAGGCTGCCATGCTGTTTCAGGCAGGCATTCCTCCGGTGGAGGGCATGGCCATCCTGCAAAGTGATGCACAGTCGCCTGAGGGGAAGGCGATCTTCGACCAGATCCTTACCGTATGCCGACAGGGAGAAAGTTTTCACAAGGCTCTGGAAGCCACGGGAGTATTTCCCGATTACTGTCTGCATATGATCGCTCTGGGCGAAGAATCCGGTAATCTGGATGTCTGCATGAATTCTCTGGCAGATTATTACGAAAAAGAAGATGCCATCGCCAACAGTATCCGGGATGCCGTAACTTACCCCTTTATTATGATCGCCATGATGGCTGCTGTCATCGTAGTGCTGGTCAGCCGTGTTATGCCGATCTTCGAGCAGGTCTATGTGGAGCTTGGCAGTGAGATGACGGGGTTTGCCGCGTCCCTCTTACGTCTCGGCAATCATCTGAACCGTTATTCCTTTATCTTCGTAAGTATTCTGTGCGTGATACTGCTTCTGTATCTTTTCGCCACCAGAACCCAGGGTGGCAAGCGTACTACCGCGCGTTTTCTGAACTGGTTTCCTCTGACAAGGCGTTTTTATGAGAGTGTGGCCTGCGAGCGTTTTGCAAGTGGTATGGCCCTGACTCTGAGCAGTGGTATGGATACCTATTCCAGTCTGGACATGGTGGCTGCACTGGTAGGCAATGAGAAAATGAAACAGAAGATTTTAAACTGCAAAGAAGCCATTCATGCCGGTGCCAATTTTGCGGAAGCATTGACCGGTGCAGGTATTTTCAATCACCTGTATTCTCAGATGGTATCCGTAGGTTTCCGCAGTGGTAACGTAGATATGGTCCTTCGAAAAATCGCAGACCGCTATGAGGAAAATACCAACCGCAGATTACAGTCCATCATCGCCGTTCTGGAACCGACCCTTGTCATCATTCTGTCAGTGATCGTCGGTCTGATCCTGTTATCGGTCATCCTGCCTCTTATGGGTATTATGACCAGCATCGGATAGGAGTGATATCATGAATCGTTTTGAGCAAAAAAGCATGTCCTTCGGACGCAAACTGGTCTATCTGCTTCCGATTCTGGCATTTCTGGTATTGTTTGTTCTGTTTGTACAGGGAATTGGATCCGTTAGTGAATCTACTTTGACCAAGCAGCAGGAAAGTCTGGAAACTGCCCTGGGACGCAGCATTTCTCAATGCTATGCCGTAGAAGGCTGTTATCCACCTTCTCTGGAATATCTGGAGCAGCATTACGGTCTGTTGTATGATAAGAACAGTTTTTTTGTTGACTATGAATACTATGGCAGCAACCTTCTTCCGGAAGTCACCGTACTCCGCAGAACCGGCGCTCACTAAAGGAGTTTCTGACATTATGAACAATAGAAATCAGGAAAAACATTTTATTGTGGATATCTTGTTCGTTCTGGCATTGTTCGGTGTATTCGCCGTCTCCGCGCTGGCGCTCGTTACCATCGGAGCGGATGTATACCAGCACACCGTGGAAGATATGGGTGTCAATTACGAAAGCAGGACTGCCGTGTCCTATATCCTGGAAAAAGTCCGGCAGAATGATACCACGGACAGTATCTCTCTGGCCACGCTGGAAGATACCCCGGCTCTCTGCATGCTTTCCCGGATCGAGGATGAGACCTACTGTACCTACCTCTATTTCTACGACGGACATTTAAAAGAGCTCTTTATGCGGGAAGGGACTTCTCTCGGCGGACAGGTCCTGCCTGCCGGTGCGGACATCATGGAGCTTAAGGACCTGACATTTTCCTATGTCTCCAATGACCTGATCCGTGCATCCCTGCAAACGGTTTCCGGAGAGTTCCACACCTTTTATATCCATATTCACTGTAATGCCACGGAATAAACACCGGGCAGAAAGGATTCCGAACTTATTATGAAACATTCCAGATCCAGTTTATTTTTAATGGAAATGATCATAGCGATCCTGTTTTTCTCCCTGGCCAGCGCCGTCTGTATCCAGCTGTTTGCCAAGTCCCATCTGCTGAGCACACAGACAGTAAATCAGAACCATGCTGTCATCCAGGCACAGAATCTGGCGGAATCGTACCTCGCGCTGGAGGGCGACATAAATGCCATGCAGGATCTGTTCTCTCCTTCGGAACAGATCAGCGACGATACACTCCGACTTACTTTTGACAGCTGCTGGAACCTCTGTTCCGCAGAAAATGGCGGCAGCTATCAGGCCGAGCTGGTACATACTCCGGCGGAAGGTATCGGTATCATGGAAGCCCAGATCACCGTGTATGACTTGTCTGCACCGGAGATGCCTATTTATACAATTTCTGTCATGCATCACACCGCAGAGAGGAGGGGGGACCATGAGTAATTCTTCAAAGAAAAAACAATTCGGTATGAATATCGGCTCCGCTTCGATCCTGCTGGTATTCGTGATCCTCTGTCTGGTATCCTTTGCCGTACTGTCTATTGTCAGTGCTAATGCCGACAGCAGGCTCAGCACCCGCGTTTTGGAACGTACTACTGCCTACTATGCTGCCTGCAATCAGGCAGAGCAGTCTCTGGCCGGTATGGACAATACACTGCGTCGCGTCTACGAAGCCTCCGACAGCGAGGATGCGTATTACGGCTCCGTAGGACACGGAAAGTCATATGTGATACCTATTTCCGATCTGCAATCCTTACAGGTTACCATTGAGATCTTATACCCTCTGTCTGCGGATGACACCTTTTACCGGATCACCGCCTGGCAGGTACTGAATACAGAGGACTTACAGTAATTTCCAGCTAAAAAAATCTCCCCGGGGAATCCCCGGAGAGCTTTTTTATAAGATCTTTTCTTTTTTTACTGGTTATCAGCATCTGTTCCCACTTCCACAGTCTCTGCATCGGTGTTAACATCTGTATTCTCAGCTTCCGGATCTGTTCCGTCACTCAGATTCAGTTCTGCATCATCACCATACATGTCGCCACTGAAATCAATGGTTTCCACATCATCGGTGCTCAGTCTGGTATTACGATATCTCTTCATACCGGTTCCTACAGGGATCAGTTTACCAATGATAACGTTCTCCTTCAGACCGATCAGATTATCAACCTTACCCTTGATAGCAGCCTCTGTCAGTACCTTAGTGGTCTCCTGGAAGGATGCTGCGGACAGGAAGGATTCGGTAGCCAGTGCTGCCTTGGTAATACCAAGGATGATACGCTTGCCTTCTGCAGGCTCTTTACCTTCTGCGGTCAGCTTCTCATTCATTTCTTCGAAATCCAGAACATCTACCAGAGTACCGGGCAGGAATTCGGTGTCTCCGTTATTCTCGATACGGACTTTCTTCAGCATCTGACGTACCAGGACTTCGATATGCTTATCGGCGATATCTACACCCTGTAAACGGTATACACGCTGTACTTCACGCAGCATGTAATCCTGTACGGCACGGATTCCCTTGATCTTCAGCAGATCGTGAGGGTTTACACTACCTTCGGTCAGTTCATCACCGGCCTCTAATACCTGGCCATCCATTACCTTGATACGGGAACCGTAAGGAATCAGGTATGCCTTGGATTCTCCGGTCTCCTCATTGGTAATTACTACTTCACGTTTCTTCTTGGTATCACGGATCTCCGCCTTACCGCCGAACTCAGCGATGATCGCAAGTCCCTTCGGCTTTCTGGCCTCGAACAGCTCCTCGACGCGGGGAAGACCCTGTGTGATATCGTCACCTGCGACACCACCACTATGGAAGGTTCTCATGGTCAGCTGGGTACCGGGCTCACCGATAGACTGTGCAGCGATAATACCGACTGCTTCACCTACCTGTACAGCTTCACCGGTTGCCATGTTGGCACCGTAACATTTTGCACAGATACCAACGTGAGAACGGCAGGTCAGGATCGTACGGATCTTCACTTCCTCAATAGGCTCACCCTGTGCATTTACACCTACGCTGAGGATCTTAGCTGCACGGCTGGGGGTGATCATGTGGTTGTGTTTAACGATCATGTTACCGTCTTTATCATAAATATCCTCACAGGAATATCTGCCTGTGATTCTGTCTTTCAGGCCTTCAATGGTCTCTTTACCATCCATGAATGCCTTGACTACCATACCGGGGATCTCTGTCTGACCCTCGCAGCAGTCTACTTCACGGATAGAAAGCTCCTGAGATACATCAACCATTCGTCTGGTCAGATAACCGGAGTCTGCGGTACGCAGCGCGGTATCGGACATACCTTTACGTGCACCATGCGCGGACATGAAGTATTCCAGTACATCCAGACCTTCACGGAAGTTTGATTTGATGGGCAGCTCGATGGTTCTACCTGTGGTATCCGCCATCAGTCCACGCATACCTGCCAGCTGTTTGATCTGCTGACTGGAACCACGCGCACCGGAGTCTGCCATCATGAAGATGTTATTGTATTTATCCAGACCGGACAGCAGTACATCGGTCAGCTCTTTATCGGTCTCGTTCCAGGTCTCTACGACTGCACGATAACGCTCTTCCTCAGTGATCAGACCACGTCTGAAGTTGCTTGCGATCTTGTCTACGGTTGCCTGTGCGGCTGCCAGCATCTCGCCCTTCTTCTCGGGCACAGTCATATCGGAAATGGATACGGTCATAGCGGCTCTGGTAGAGTACTTATAACCGATTGCCTTAACGTCATCCAGTACTTCTGCGGTCTTGGATGCTCCGTGAGTATTGATGACCTTCTCCAGGATCTGCTTCAGCTGCTTCTTTCCTACATGGAAGTCTACTTCCAGCTTCAGGAAGTTCTCGGGATCACTTCTGTCTACAAATCCCAGATCCTGAGGCAGAATCTCATTGAAGATGAAACGTCCCAGTGTAGACTCTACCGTTCCGGTGATCGTCTCACCTGCTGCATTTACCTTGCTCATGCGGACATGAATGCGGGAATGCAGTGTCAGCGCCTGGTTCTCATATGCCAGAATTGCTTCGTTTACGCTCTTGAAATACTTACCTTCACCAATAGAACCGGGTCTCTCCTGGGTCAGATAGTAGATACCGAGTACCATATCCTGGGAAGGAACGGCTACAGGACCACCATCGGAAGGCTTCAGTAAGTTATTGGGAGACAACAGCAGGAAACGACACTCTGCCTGTGCCTCCTGGGACAGAGGAAGATGTACAGCCATCTGGTCTCCGTCGAAATCCGCGTTGAATGCGGTACATACCAGGGGATGCAGTTTGATTGCCTTACCTTCTACCAGGATCGGCTCAAATGCCTGAATACCAAGTCTGTGCAGTGTCGGTGCACGGTTCAGCATAACAGGATGTTCCTTGATCACCTCTTCCAGCACATCCCATACCTGCGTATCCAGTCTCTCTACCAGCTTCTTGGCATTTTTGATATTCTGGCTGATTCCCTTGGCTACCAGCTCTTTCATTACAAAAGGCTTGAACAGTTCAATTGCCATTTCCTTGGGCAGACCACACTGATAAATTTTCAGTTCCGGTCCTACGACGATAACGGAACGTCCGGAATAGTCTACACGCTTACCTAACAGGTTCTGACGGAAACGACCGGTCTTACCCTTTAACATATCGGACAGAGACTTCAGTGCTCTGTTACCAGGGCCGGTAACGGGACGTCCGCGTCTGCCGTTATCGATCAGAGCATCTACTGCTTCCTGCAGCATTCTCTTCTCGTTACGTACGATAATATCGGGAGCACCAAGCTCTAACAGTCTCTTCAAACGGTTATTACGGTTGATGATCCTTCTGTACAGATCATTCAGGTCGGAGGTTGCAAAACGTCCACCATCCAGCTGTACCATAGGACGAAGATCGGGAGGGATAACAGGAATGACATCCATGATCATCCATTCGGGCTTATTTCCGGACTCACGGAAAGCTTCCACAACTTCCAGTCTCTTAATGATGCGGGCACGCTTCTGACCGGAGGATTCCTTCAGTCCGGTCTTCAGTTCTGCTGCATCCTTCTCCAGGTCAATGGCCTGCAGCAACTCTTTGATAGCTTCCGCACCCATGCCTACACGGAACTTGTTGCCCCAGGTCTCTCTTGCATCCTGATATTCCTTCTCAGACAACACTGCCTTGTACTCAAGGTTGGTGGTTCCCGGATCCAGAACAATATAGGAAGCGAAGTACAGAACCTTTTCCAGGATTCTGGGAGACAGATCCAGGATCAGACCCATACGGCTGGGGATACCTTTGAAGTACCAGATATGGGATACCGGAGCAGCAAGCTCGATATGTCCCATACGCTCTCTACGTACGCTGGCTTTGGTAACTTCTACACCACATCTGTCGCAGACAACGCCCTTATATCTGATCTTCTTATATTTACCACAATGACATTCCCAGTCTTTGCTGGGTCCGAAGATTCTCTCACAGAACAGACCGTCTCTCTCGGGTTTCAGTGTTCTATAGTTAATTGTCTCCGGCTTTAATACCTCGCCATGGGACCACTCCCGGATTTTCTCCGGGGAAGCTAATCCGATCTTGATGGCATCAAATGTCATAGGCTGATAGGTTGTTTCATTTTTTGTTTCTGACATTAATGGCACTCCCTTCTATACAAAGCATTAAAATTCATCATCACTGCCGTCAAAGCTATCATCTGTGTAATCGTCTTCCACATAGTCGTCTTCGGAATTCACCAGTTCGCCGTTGTCGTCAAACTCCTGTGACTGATAGCCCATCTCGCCAAGGGAACCCTTGTCGTAATCGTCATCATACTTACGATCACCCTCCATCTCATAACGGTAATCGGTATCACCGTAATCGACGGTCTCCATGATCTCGACCTCGGTCTGATCCTCACGCAGCACTCTGACATCCAGACCCAGTGCCTGCAGCTCTTTCAGCAGAACCTTGAAGGACTCGGGAATACCGGGCTCAGGGATATTGTCTCCCTTAATGATTGCTTCGTAAGTCTTAACACGACCAACCACATCATCGGACTTCACTGTCAGGATCTCCTGCAGGGTGTAGGATGCACCATACGCCTCCAGAGCCCATACTTCCATCTCTCCGAAACGCTGGCCACCGAACTGAGCTTTACCACCCAGAGGCTGCTGTGTTACCAGGGAGTACGGTCCGGTAGAACGTGCGTGGATCTTATCGTCTACCAGATGATGCAGTTTCAGGTAATGCATGTGTCCAATGGTTACGGGACCATCGAAGTATTCACCGGTTCTACCGTCACGCAGACGTACCTTACCGTCTCTGGAAATGGGAACTCCCTTCCATACACCTCTGTGGTCTCTGTTCTCGGACAGATACTGCATAACTTCAGGGAGAAGCTCCTCACCATGCTTGCTGGTAAAGGTCTCTCCGGACCAGGGCTTACCGTCTGCAGTAGTCTCCTGACCCTTTTCCTTCCACTCTGCACTCTCTGCATCGTCGAAAGGAAGATTTACATAATCGTTGGCAAGATCCAACGTATCCATAATATCTTTCTCGTTTGCGCCATCGAAGACAGGGGTTGCCACATTGAAGCCCAGTGCCTTGGCAGCCAGGGAAAGGTGGATCTCCAGGACCTGTCCGATATTCATACGGGAAGGCACGCCCAGAGGATTCAGCACGATGTCCAGAGGACGTCCGTTGGGCAGATAAGGCATATCTTCTACAGGAAGCACGCGGGAAACGACACCCTTGTTACCATGACGACCTGCCATTTTATCACCAACAGAGATTTTTCTCTTCTGTGCAATGTAAATGCGGACTGCCTGGTTTACTCCGGGTGCCAGCTCATCGCTGTTCTCACGGGTAAATACCTTGGCATCCACTACAATACCATATTCACCATGAGGTACCTTTAAGGAGGTATCTCTTACTTCTCTTGCCTTCTCACCGAAGATGGCACGCAGCAATCTCTCTTCCGCAGTCAGTTCGGTCTCTCCCTTAGGAGTAACTTTACCCACCAGGATATCACCGGCACGAACCTCTGCACCGATACGAATGATACCTCTGTCATCCAGATCCTTCAGTGCATCATCACCGACACCGGGTACATCACGGGTGATCTCTTCCGGTCCCAGCTTAGTGTCACGTGCTTCTGCCTCATACTCCTCAATATGAACGGAAGTATACACATCATCACGTACCAGTCTCTCACTTAACAGAACTGCATCCTCGTAGTTGTAACCTTCCCAGGTCATGAAACCGATCAGAGGGTTCTTACCCAGTGCCAGCTCACCTTCGGAAGTGGAAGGTCCGTCTGCAATGACCTGTCCCTGTGCCACATGATCGCCCTTGAATACGATAGGCTTCTGATTGTAGCAGTTGGACTGGTTACTGCGGGAGAATTTGGTCAGATGGATCTCTTCCTTCTCACCGTCATCATAATCAATGCGGATAGTCTTGGAAGATACATAACTGATGGTTCCCGCTTTCTTGGCTAACACGCAGACACCGGAGTCTACTGCTGCCTTTTCTTCCATACCGGTACCTACTACAGGTGCTTCGGTGCTCAGAAGAGGCACGGCCTGACGCTGCATGTTGGATCCCATCAGTGCACGGTTCGCATCGTCGTTCTGCAGGAAAGGAATCAGTGCAGTAGCCACAGAGAATACCATTCTCGGGGATACATCCATGTAATCAAACATTTCCCTGGGATATTCCTGTGTCTCATCCAGATAACGTCCGGAGACGGATTTTCTCACAAAATGTCCTTCTGCATCCAGTGCTTCGTTCGCCTGTGCTACATGGTAATTATCTTCTTCGTCCGCAGTCATGTAGACTACTTCGTCGGTAACGCGGGGGTTCTTGGGATCGGACTTGTCGATCTTACGATAAGGAGCCTCTACGAAACCATATTCATTAATTCTTGCATAACTTGCAAGAGAGTTGATCAGACCGATGTTAGGACCTTCGGGAGTCTCGATAGGGCACATTCTTCCGTAATGGGAATAATGTACATCTCGAACTTCGAATCCGGCACGATCTCTGGACAGACCGCCGGGGCCCAGTGCAGACAGACGTCTCTTGTGGGTCAACTCACCCAAAGGGTTATTCTGATCCATAAACTGAGACAGCTGGGAAGATCCGAAGAATTCCTTCACTGCTGCGGTTACGGGTTTGATATTGATCAGAGACTGGGGAGAGATCTCCTCAGCATCGTGTGTGGTCATACGCTCGCGTACCACTCTCTCCATTCTGGACAGACCGATACGATACTGATTCTGCAGCAGTTCACCTACCGCACGGATACGTCTGTTGCCCAGATGATCGATATCGTCATCATTGCCCAGACCATACTCCAGATGCATGTTATAGTTAATGGAAGCCAGAATATCTTCCTTGGTAATATGCTTGGGTACCAGTTCATGTACATTCTTCTTGATCGCTTCTGCCAGCTTCTCGGGATCATCGCCGAACTCTTCCAGGATCTGTGCCAGAACCGGATAATATACCAGCTCATGAATACCGAAATCTCTGGGATTGCAATCTACATAATGAGTCAGATCTACCATCAGGTTCGACAGTACCTTTACGTTCTTCTCCTCTGTCTGAATATATACGAAAGGAACGGCGCTGTTCTGAATGGTATCTGCCAGCTCTGCGGTCACCTTGTCTCCTGCGGATGCGATCACTTCACCGGTGGAAGGATCTACCACATCTGCAGCCAGGATCTGATGACGGATACGATTCTTCAGAGCTAACTTCTTATTAAATTTATATCTGCCGACTTTGGCTAAATCATATCTTCTGGGGTCGAAGAACATAGCTTTGATCAGGCTTTCTGCACTTTCAACACTTAAAGGCTCACCGGGACGGATCTTTTTATATAACTCTAACAGACCCTCCTGATAATTCTCAGCAGTGTCCTTGGTAAAGCTTGCCTCGATCTTAGGTTCGTCACCGAAGAGTTCGCGGATCTCGTCATTGGTACCGATGCCCAGTGCACGGATCAATACAGTGATGGGAACCTTACGGGTTCTGTCCACGCGTACATAGAAGACATCGTTGGAATCCGTCTCGTACTCCAGCCATGCTCCACGGTTCGGGATCACGGTACAGGTGAACAGCTTCTTACCGATCTTATCATGTCCGATTCCGTAGTAGATGCCGGGAGAACGAACCAACTGGCTGACGATAACACGTTCCGCGCCGTTGATCACAAAAGTACCGGTCTCAGTCATCAGCGGAAGATCGCCCATGAAAATCTCATGCTCACTGATCTCTTCCTTCTCCTTGTTATAAAGGCGAACCTTAACCTTAAGAGGTGCTGCGAATGTAGCATCTCTCTCTTTACACTCTTCGATAGAATACTTCACGTCGTCTTTGCAGAGTTCAAAATCCACAAATTCCAGACTTAAGGCACCGCTGTAGTCAGCGATCGGAGAGATGTCGTCAAAGACTTCCTTCAAGCCTTCGTCTAAAAACCACTGATAAGAGTCCTTCTGGACCTCGATCAGGTTGGGCATCTCTAAAACCTCTTTTTGTCTTGAATAACTCATACGCATAACCTTGGTACCGGCAATCGGACGTATTCTGTTCTTTTCCATTGACATTTCACCCCGTTCTTTCAGATTTAAAGCCTATTTTGCGTCGGCAACAATGCAGTATATATAAACGTCAAATTTTATGCATGACAAATAAGCATAGCACCGCACAATAGTGCACTATCCATAATAGCACAATGATAAAATAGCGTCAAGGAATTTTTTTGAATATTTTTGAAAAAATGAATAATTTAGAAAATAATAAATAAGAAAGAACCATGCACCGGCAGGTGCCGGCACATGGTCCGTCATATACTGGTTAAAAATTACTTCAGAGTAACCTTTGCGCCAACTTCCTCAAGCTTCTTCTTGATGTCCTCAGCCTCTTCCTTAGAAGCGCCTTCCTTAACAACCTTAGGAGCTCCGTCAACTACGTCCTTAGCTTCCTTCAGGCCCAGACCGGTTACTTCACGAACAACCTTGATAACCTTAACCTTCTCAGCGCCAACCTCGGTCAGCTCTACGTCGAACTCAGTCTTCTCTTCTGCTGCTTCAGCAGGGCCAGCTGCTGCTACAACAACGCCAGCTGCTGCAGATACGCCGAACTCCTCCTCGCAAGCCTTTACGAGATCATTTAACTCTAATACAGATAACTCTTTGATAGCATCGATTAATTCCTGTGCTGTTAATTTAGCCATTTTAATTTCCTCCATTTGAAATATTTTGATTGATTGTCAATTAGCTGCAATTATTATTCAGCTGCGGGTGCTTCTTCTGCGGGTGCTGCTGCTTCGCAAGCTGCTGCGCCGCCTTTTTCAGCCAGCTGATTCATAACACGTGCAAAATTGGTGATAGGACTCTGTAAGCTGCCAAGCAGTTTGGAGATGAGTACGTCTCTGGAAGGGATGTTAGCGATTGCAGCCATACCCTTAGCATCATAAACAGTACCTTCTACCACACCGGCCTTGATCTCAAGCTTATCAGCAGTCTTAGCGAACTGAGCCAGTACTCTTGCAGGAGCGGTTGCATCCTCGGTAGAGTAAGCCATTGCACTGGGTCCTTCCAGATACTCGGACAGACCTTCGAACTGTGTACCCTTGAACGCGAAGTTCATCATGGTGTTCTTGTAAACCTTGTAGCTAACTCCTGCCTCACGTAAGCTCTTACGTAACTGGGTATCCTGCTCAACAGTAAGTCCACGGTAGTCTACCAGAACTACAGACTGGGCATCTTTGATACCAGCAGAAATCTCTTCTACTACAGGCTGTTTTAATTCAACTTTTGCCATTTCTTTACCTCCTTATAGATTTTGTGCCGATAAGAAGAATATAAATAGAATCCTGCTCGCAGGATTCTACGCCTGCGGCGAATCGCTTTAGCGATATATTCCACTTCGCTGCAGTGCGATCCTCGCGGAGCGTTTTGCTTTATAGGATAAAATCCTATAAAGTAAAAAAACTCTCTGTGAAGACACAGAGAGATGATATCATCATACTTATCTCCTCGGCAGGACTTACGCTCGGTCTCCCTTGCACCTGCTGTCTTCGGCATGGTTTTACAACCTCAGATAGAATAGCATAGGAGACCGTGCTTGTCAAGGATTATTTAGTATTTTTTTGCAAAAACCGCCTCACTGTAAGCAGTGAAGCGGCTCTTTAGCATTCGTTATCTAATTAGATTAGAGATCAGATTAGAACTTTGCTACGCTAACCTTAACGCCGGGGCCCATGGTGCTGGTCAGAGTGATGCTTCTCAGATACTGACCCTTTAATGCGCTGGGCTTAGCCTTTACGATAGCGTCCATAAGTGCGTTGAAGTTCTCCTGCAGAGCTTCCTCAGTGAAAGAAGCCTTACCAACGGGAACATGCACGATGTTGGTCTTGTCAAGTCTGTACTCGATCTTACCGGCTTTGATATCGTTAACTGCCTTGGTTACATCCATGGTTACGGTACCAGCCTTAGGGTTAGGCATTAAGCCCTTAGGTCCGAGAACCTTACCCAGACGACCTACAACACCCATCATATCAGGGGTTGCTACTACAACGTCGAAGTCCAGCCATCCTTCGTTCTGGATCTTCGGGATCAGCTCTTCGCCGCCAACATAATCAGCGCCTGCTGCTTCAGCCTCGTTGATCTTATCGCCTTTTGCGAATACCAGAACTTTTACAGTCTTACCGGTTCCGTTAGGCAGTACAACTGCGCCACGGATCTGCTGCTCAGCATGACGTCCGTCACAACCGGTTCTGATGTGAACCTCGATGGTCTCATCGAATTTAGCAGTTGCAGTTTTCTTAACCAGAGCGATAGCATCGTTAGGCTCATAGAATGTAGCGCGATCTACCAGCTTGGCAGCTTCGGTATATTTCTTACCATGTTTCATTATTTTACCTCCTAGGTTCCAGCGGCAATCTCATTGTCGATTGCCTCCCAAATATTTATAAGTTACTCCTCAACAACAATACCCATGCTGCGTGCAGTACCAGCGATCATGCTCATAGCTGCTTCCAGGCTTGCTGCATTCAGATCCGGCATCTTCATCTCAGCGATCTCCTGAAGCTTAGCCTTGGAAATGGTAGCTACCTTGGTCTTGTTGGGAACGCCGGAACCGGACTTGATGTTGCAGGCTTTCTTTAACAGTACTGCTGCAGGGGGAGTCTTTGTAACGAAACTAAAGCTTCTGTCTGCATATACAGTAATAACTACGGGAATGATAAGATCTCCCTTGTCTGCTGTTCTTGCGTTGAACTGCTTTGTAAATTCAACGATGTTCACCCCGTGCTGTCCAAGTGCAGGACCAACAGGGGGAGCCGGTGTTGCTTTGCCGGCAGGGATCTGTAACTTGATATATCCTTCTACTTTCTTTGCCATTGTGGCACCTCCTATAATGTGGTAATTCGGCGCAGGCTGCCTTGTTGCTTGCCTCCTGCTCCCACTGGAACGTTGCCGTTCCTTTTGTGCTGCCTCTCTCAGGCCCTTGCGGATCCGAGAGTTTATATTTTATTCCGGATATCTCCGGAAGAAAATATCTTTGTAAGCTTCATTAAAGCTTTCTGACCTCTGCAAAGCTGATTTCCACAGGGGTCTCTCTTCCAAACAGTTCTACATTGATCGTAGCTGTCTGTTTGCCATAGTCCAGTTTCTGCACCACGCCGACAGTATCTTTCCATACTCCGGCCACAACAGCAATGCTGTCGCCCTCGCCAAAGTCGATCGATACATTTTCGGTCTTAATGCCCAAAGGCTTCATCTCAGCTTCTGTAAGAGGTACAGGTTTACTTCCGGGACCTACGAATCCGGTCACGCCACGGGTATTACGAACGACATACCAGGTATCATCGTTCATTTCCATATTAAGAAGTACGTATCCGGGGAACATCTTCTTGGATACCGTCTTGCGGGCTCCGTCCTTCAGTTCCACCACATCCTGCATAGGGACTCTTACTTCAAGAATCTGTTCTGCCAGATTCTTGTTGTTCTCTATGGTCTTCTCGATATTGGCTTTGACCTTGTTCTCATATCCTGAATAGGTATGGACTACATACCATTTTGCCTCTGCCATACAATCACCCTCGCTCTATAATGATGTTAAGAAGTTTACGCCGTACTGAATAAAATAATCCAGCACCGCAATAATCACACCAACTACAACTGAAATTGCAACAACCGCTACGGATTGCTTCAATGTGGATTGTCTGTCCGGCCATGAAATTTTCTTAAATTCAGCTTTTGCGCCTTTGAAGAAACTGGGGCGCTTCTGTTTTTCTGCGGAATCTCCCATTTCGACCTCCCATGCTAGAACGGCTGATTATTTGGTTTCTTTGTGCAATGTATGTGTTTTGCAGAATCTACAATACTTCTTGGTTTCCATTCTATCAGGATGAGTCTTCTTATCCTTGGTAGTATTGTAGTTACGCTGCTTGCACTCGGTACATGCTAAAGTAATTTTTGTACGCATTTTTCTACCTCCACGTGTTTTCTGATCTCTAAATTTAAGCATAAAAAAAAGACCTAAATCTCATCTCGCTTGGATACTATAACATAATCCTCGGCTTTCGTCAACTGTTTTCCCGAAAATCCAGCTGTTTTTCTTGTTTCTTCTTATTATATATGCTATAATAGCCTCATAAAAGTGGATGACTGTATTTTTTTATAAAATATCCTTGATTACGGAGGAGAAAGGAGATATCTATGGGTGCTGTTCTCAACACGGTATACAACAACTATCTGGCGGCATATTCTCCCAGACAGCTGACGAAGTATGACACACATAAAAAAAGCGAACTCCGCAGCGTATATAATTCCATTGTAAAACTGAACAAAGATGCTCCCTGGTATCTTCCGACCACCAACAAGGACACACAGCACTATGCCGTATCTCTGAAGGAAAATGCCCGTGAGCTTCATAACGCGATCGCACAGCTCGGCGGTCTGGAGCAGGACAGCATGTTCCGTAAAAAAAGTGCTTATTCCACAGACACCGAAGTAGCAGAAGCAGCCTACATCGGTTCCGACGCTTTGACAAGTACTTCTCCGGAATTTGATCTTGAGGTAAAAGAACTGGCCACCCCGCAGGAGAACCTGGGATATTTTCTCCCGGATCTGGCTACCACGCTTTCCCCTGCGACCTACTCCTTTGATATTTCCATCAACGATATGAACTATGAATTCCAGTTCAATATCAACGAAGGAGATACGAACCGCCAGATCATGGATCGTCTCTCACGGCTGATCAACAATGCGGATATCGGTATCCAGGCAAATGTTGCAGAATCCGATTCCCGTTACGCGCTCCGGCTGACCTCTGATGCTACCGGTGTACCGGCCAACAAGGCTTATCATTTCCGTGTAAGTGACGATCACACCAGCAAAACCTCCGGTGTCGTAGGCAATATGGGGTTGAATTATATCAGCCATCCTGCCGGCAATGCATGCTTCCTGATCAATGGTGAAGAGCGTTCTTCTTCCTCCAACCATTTCACGGTTGGCAAGCTGTTCGATGTACAGATCAAAGCCGTAAATCCCGAAGATAAGCCGGTGCATATTGGTCTGAAGACAGACACCGAATCCATTACTGACAATATCAACCAGCTGATCGGCAGCTACAATAGCTTCATCCGGTCTGCAGCTTCTTATCTGGAGACCCAGTCCAGAAGCAGACAGCTGGTCCGTGAATTTTCATCAATTGCTTCCCATTACGGCACTTCTCTGGAAAATATGGGAATGCACCTGCAGGATGACGGTATTCTCTCTGTCAACGATGAAAAATTACAGCAGGCAGCGGCATCAGCGGGAAATGATCTATCATCTTTCAGCGTATTGAAGGATTTCAGCAGTTCCCTGTTGCGTAAGAGCGATCAGGTCTCCCTGAACCCTATGGATTATGTAGACAAAAAAATTGTGGCCTACAAAAATCCCGGTCACAATTTTATCAGTCCCTACACCACCAGTGCTTACAGCGGCATGATGTTTAACAGCTACTGCTGATCCTTTCACAGATCAAAACAGTAGCTGTTTTTTTGTTTGTCTTTATTTTGTTTTTTTCGCCTTGGCCTTGTACTTATCGATCTGTACAAAATCGTCCATCAGTTCCAGGATCTTATCACGTCCTGTCTGATTCAGCTTCACATAATTCTGCATAACACGATTTTCCAAAAGCTGTGCTCCCAGAGATGCATCTCTCTCCAGAGAGGAAAAATCTACAGGATTCAGACTCAGCTTGTCGCACATTTTGATTACTGTTCCGTACGCCATCCCTTCAATACCGCGCTCGAGAGCTGTTACCAGTGTGCTGTAGGGAATGTTCATCTCCATTGCAAACTGTCTGACACTGCGATACTGTCTTAAAATTTCTTTCTTTAAAATCTCCGCCTTAGTCATATTTATTCCTCCGCATATCCTCCACAATTGGTACAACTATAATATACGATTTTGCGTTTTCCATTTCAAGTTAAAAACAGAATTTTAAGAATTTCGACGAAATTTTAACAATATTTTTATATTTTCTCCAGTTGCTCCAGCCAGATCCGGGCGCAGGCGTCAGACGGCATCCGCAGGTCTCCTCTGGGCGACAATGCCACGCTTCCCACCTTGGGGCCATCCGGCAGACAGGACCGTTTAAATTGCTGGGCAAAGAATCTTCGGTAGAAATTTATCAACCATTTTTTAATGATTTCGTCACTGTATCTTCCCGAAAATGTATCTTTTGCAATCCTGTAGATCTTATCCGGAGCATATCCGCAGCGAAGCATATAATATAAGAAGAAATCATGCAGTTCGTAAGGCCCTACCAGATCTTCCGTCTTCTGTGCAATGTTTCCTTCCACCGGCGGGAGCAGTTCCGGACTGACCGGGGTATCCAACACATCCTTCAATACTGCCGTAAGTTCCCTGTTTTCACAGGTATCCGCATAATAGTCCACCAGATGCCGCACCAGTGTCTTGGGTACACCGGCATTGACGCCATACATGGACATATGGTCTCCGTTGTAGGTGGCCCAGCCCAGTGCCAGTTCCGACATATCTCCCGTACCAATGACCAGTGCATTTTCCTTGTTTGCGATGTCCATCAGCACCTGCGTGCGTTCCCTGGCCTGCCCGTTTTCATAGGTAACATCATGGCATTCCATATCCTGCCCGATATCGGCAAAATGTCTGGTCACAGATTCTCTGATATCCACTTCCCGCAGGGTTACACCCAGAGTCTTCGCCAACAGGCAGGCATTTTCATACGTCCGGTCCGTTGTTCCGAAGCAGGGCATGGTCACTGCTATAATTCCTTTTCTGGAAAGTTGCAGCAGGTCAAAGGTACGTACCGTCACCAGCAGTGCCAATGTGGAATCCAATCCTCCGGAGATTCCGAGGACCGCCGTTTTTAATCCGGTATGCGCATACCGTTTCTTCAGTCCGTATGCCTGAATGGACAAAATATCCTCGCACCGTCTGTTTCGAAGTGCAGGATCCTCCGGCACAAAAGGATGTGCGGCAAATTTACGATCCAACCGGGTCTGTGCAAGCTTTACGGAAAAAGGGACCACGCGGTACTCTTTCTCCGGCTTCTGTCCGAACGTTCCCATTCTTCTGCGTTCATTCACAATTCGAAGTACATCCAGATCCGCATATACAATTCCGGAAGAGAATCGGGATGACTGTACAAGCAGCGTACCATTCTCCGCGATCAGGTCATGTCCTCCGAATACCAGATCCTGGGTGGATTCTCCCTCTCCTGCAGAAGTATAGATATATCCGCACAGGAGTCTTGCGCTGGCAGATTTTACCAATAACATGCGATAGTCATCTTTGGAGACGGTCTCATTGGATGCAGAGAGGTTTGCGATCACCGTGGCTCCCGCAAGTGCATGAGATGTGGAAGGAGGTTCCGCCACCCACAGATCCTCGCAGATTTCACAGCCGATCACCAGTTCCGGAAGTTCTGTGCAGCGAAACAGAAGGTTTATTCCAAAGGGAATTTTCCGCCCGGATAATTGATATTCCGTTACGGTCTCCTCCCCGGGAGTGAAATGTCTTCCCTCATAAAATTCTCCGTAGGAAGGAATGTTTTTCTTCGGGATCATTCCCAGGATATCTCCGTGATGTAATACCGCCGCAACATTGTATAACCGGCCGTCTTTCTCTATCGGAAGTCCCACCAGTATCACGGCATCCATTTTTGCAGTCTGCACCGTGATCCGAAGCAATGCTTCCTTTGCCTCTTCCAACAACAGGTTCTGAAGAAACAGATCCCCACAGGTATACCCCGTGATACACAGTTCCGGAAATACCACTATTTTCGCTCCATGAGAGACCGCTTCCTCCATCTGTTCACAGATCACCTGTGCATTATAAACCGGATCCGCCACCCGGATCGCCGGTGTGGCGGATGCTGCTTTGACAAATCCCTGTTTCATAGGCTTCCTCGCTTTACAGAATCAATCCTGAATCATTTCCTTTAATTCATCCACGGTAAAGTTATAGTTTTTATTGCAAAAATGGCAATTCACTTCTATCTCTTTGCCATCATCGATCATAGACTGCAATTCTTCTCTTCCAATACTGATCAGCGCTTTTCTCACACGGTCTTTGCTGCAATTACAGGAAAATTCCACCGGAAGTGTATCCGTAACTTCCAGATCCATTCCCTCCAACAGAACACCCAGCATTTCCTCCGGTGTCTTGCCGGCATCCAGCATTGTGGTGACGGAAGCAAGATTTTTGATGTTCTCCTCCAGCTTACTGATCGTCTCCTCCTCTGCAAAAGGCATCAACTGCACAATAAAACCGCCGGCCTGTCTTACGGTATTATCTCTGTTCATCAGCACTCCCAGTCCCACAACAGAGGGAACCTGCTCAGATACTGCAAAATAATAAGTCAGATCCTCTGCGATCTCACCGGTCTGAAGATCCGTCTGTCCCACATAGGGGTCTTTCAGGCCCATGTCGCGGATCACGCTCAAGACACCGGCACCCACTGCACCACCCACATCCAGTTTGCCCTGGGCATTGGCAGGCAGGATCACATCCGGCACATTGGCATACCCCTTCACATGTCCGTTCCTATCCGCAGTCACCGTCAGTCCGCCGATAGGACCGTCTCCTTTGATCTGCAGGGTGATCAGCTCATCGTCTCCCTTCAGCATACTGCCCATCATAACCCCGGCACTGAGAAGTCTTCCCAACGCTGCCGTAACCACGGGGCTTGTATTATGTGCCGCCCGTGCAGTCTCCACTGTCTCTCTTGTAGTGCAGGCGAATGCCCGGATCTGTGCATTTGCTGCAGTTGCACGTACCATATAATCTTTCATTTATTTCACGTACCTTTCTGTCGGCAGCTCCTTTTGCTGCTCTTTTGCTACAATATATACTCTCTCGCTGGTCGCCGTTGCTGCCTCTCCGGTATCGGAATCCATGATTTCGAGGACATTAAGTCCGGCCTGCTCCAACAGCGCCCTCATCTGTTCCGCAGTATATCCACGTTGCAAATGTGTCTCAGTGAATCTGCGGAAAATATCTTCCTCTTCCTGCACGAAAATGGTGAGATCATACTCATTGATCTCCTCTTCGGGATCGTAATAATTCTCCCAGATAAAACTGCAATCCTCTCTGTTCTCCGCAATAGTGGTATTACCGATGACTTCCCGGTATTTGTAGGCGGTATTAAAATCAAAGATAAATACCCCGCCGGGATAGAGATAATTGTTCACCAGCCGGAATACCTGCAAAAGTTCCTCTTCTTCCAAAATATAATTGACGGAATCACAGACGCTGATCACCGTACCCACGGTAGAATACAGATCCAGTTCCCGCATATCCTGATGCAGATAAAGGATCTCCGAACCACTCTCCGCTTTTTTATCCATGGCAATATTCAGCATTTCTTCAGAATTATCCACGCCAATGCAGTCATAGCCTTTTTGATACAGCATTTCCGTCAACGTACCTGTGCCGCAGCCCAGATCCACCACCAGATTACGCTCGGAATCCAGAATTCCCTCCGCATCCCGCTCCGGCTTCGACACTCCATAGGCTGCGATCAGCCGGTTCAGACGTTCACACCACATTTCATAAGGGGTATTGTCCATGAGTTCATCATATACTCTTGCAAAATCGGTATAAATCTCTTCTGTGTTTTCCATAGCTACAGCATCTCCGTTTTCTTAAAAAACAGTCCCAAGTGCCCCGAACACTCCCATGCTGAGCAGTCCCATGATCACACCTGCCAGTACTACTCCCAACATCACGGCAATCACGCTGGACTTAAAGTCCATGTCTAACAGACTGGCTGCCAGAGTTCCGGTCCATGCACCGGTTCCGGGAAGCGGAATTCCCACAAACAGAAGCAGTGCCACGAACAGACCTCTTCCGGCCTTCTCCTGCAGCTTCTGTCCACCCTTGTGGCCTTTTTCCAGACAAAAAGTAAAGAACTTACCGATGACAGGCTTGTCTGCACCCCACTCCAATACTTTTCTCGCAAAAAAGAAAATAAACGGCACAGGAAGCATATTGCCCAGGATGCATACAATATAGCTGGGAAGCAGCGGCAGATTCATTCCCACCGCAATGGGAACAGCGCCTCGAAGTTCAATCAACGGAACCATAGATACCAGAAAAATGATCAAATACTTTTTTAACATGTGTTTACTCCAATTCTTTTATTTTTTAATTATACCCTCTTTTCCAGATATTCTTTCAGAAAAGCGATCAGACGGTCCATTTCCTCATCCGTACCGACCGAGATACGCAGGGAGTTGGAAATGCGGGGTTTGTTCCAGTGTCTGACATAAATATCCGCCTCTCGAAGTGCCCGGAACAATTCTTCTGCCGGAACTTCCTTATGAGAAGCAAAGATAAAGTTTGCCTTGGAATCCGGGAAAGTAAATCCCAGGCTCGTCAGTTCCTTTTTCACCCGCTCTCTCGTAGCTATAATTTTAGCCGTGGTTGCTTTAAAATAAGTATCATCCTTCACTGCTTCCACGCCCATTACCTGCGAAGGCAGGTTCATGGTGTAGGAGTTAAAGGAAAACTTCACGTCATTCAGATAGTGGATCAGTTTCTCGTTGCCGATGCAGAAACCGATACGCATTCCCGCCATAGCTCTGGACTTGGAAAACGTCTGAACGACCAACAGATTTTCGTATTTTTTAAGTAACGGCAGTGCACTTTTGCCACCGAAATCCACATAAGCCTCGTCCACGATCACTACCACATCCGGATTTGCCTGCAGGATCTCCTCAACTGTTTCCAGAGATTCCTCCACGCCGGTAGGAGCGTTGGGATTCGGGAAGATGACACCGCCGTTAGGCTGTTTATAATCTTCCGGATGGATATGCCAGTTTTCATCCAGTGCACAGGTGCGATATGGGATCCGGTACAGATCTGCCCATACATCATAAAAAGAATAGGTGACGTCCGGGAACAGTATCGGCTTACCACTGTTAAAAAAAGTCATAAAAGCCATAGACAATACATCGTCCGAACCGACTCCCACGAATACCTGCTCCGGTTTTACATCATAATATGCTGCCAGGGCATCCACCAGTGGCTGGGCATTTGAATCCGGATATAATCTGAGTGCTGCACTCTCCATATTTTCCGCCGCTTTCCGTACCCCGGGTGCGGGAGGATACGGGCATTCATTTGTATTTAATTTAATCATATTGGGCCGGTTCGGCTGTTCCCCTGCCACATAAGGAACTACCTTACGTACATTTTCTTCCCATTTCATAATTTCACTCCTCACTCCTGCTATTCAACTCTTCCCGATAGCTTGCTGCCTGTTCCGAAAGTCCCAGGCGATCATAGCATCGGACCAGTCCCTCCAGCGGTTCTGCCCCGGAAGTCCTTAGTGCCAGTACCGGCTGCGTTTCATATACCGCATTGTAGTACCAGATGACCGCTTCCTCCAAGTCCCCGGATGTCTCGTAGAAATGCCCCAATTCGCAGCAGATCTCCGAGCAGCCGTCTCCGGCGATCACCTTCGAGGTGTATTTAAAAAAGCTCACCGCATCTCCCCGCAGTCTTGCCGCTTTTGCTGCCACACAACAGCCTTCCGTGATCTCATCTCCGCTTCTGTCCGGAGAAGCCACCTGCATCTGAAAATAGTTCTCTGCCTCCAGAAAATCCCTGTCCGCTCCACCCAGGAACAATTCTCTTGCATACATTCCATACAACCTTCTGGAAAGCTGTCTTCCTGCTGCGATCTGTTTACGGAAATTGGCAATATCCCTGCCTGCATGATTCTGCTCCGGCATATGGGTGATCACAATATCACTGTCATAGACAACCGGTTCCAGCCGGACCATTTCATGAATTGGTTCTTCCCATATAAAATTTCTCAGTCTCTTAAACAACTTCGGCCGATATTCTTCATCAAAATTATAAACTGTACCGTTGTGCAGCTGGTTGCCGTATTTCATCTGTACAATTTCAATTTCGGGCAGAAGCGTTTCTTTTAACACCTGAAACCTTGCCCGGTTCTCTTCCGAGAGAACCTCATCCGCATCTGCGGAATAAATATACTCACAAGTTGCCTTGGAAAAAGCAAAATTCCTCGCTGCACTGAAATCATCAATCCATGTAAAATCATAGACCCGATCCGTGTATGTCTGTGCGATCCGTCTGGTCGCATCCGCAGAGCCTGTATCCACGATGACGATCTCATCCACCAGATCTTTTACGCTGTCCAGACATCTTGCCAGGATCCGTTCTTCATTTTTCACGATCATGCATAAAGAAATTGTGATCATCTGCATTCACCGTTCCTTTATAACATCTTATAATACCTTGGATAAAAATTCCTGTAATCTGGGACTCTGCGGATTGGTGAAAAATTCCTGAGGAGTATTCTCCTCCACAATATTTCCGCCATCCATGAAAAGCACTTTTGTACCTACTTCTCTGGCAAATCCCATTTCGTGCGTTACGACCACCATTGTCATACCGCTCTCCGCCAGTTCCTTCATAACTTCCAGAACTTCTCCGACCATCTCCGGATCCAGTGCGGAAGTCGGTTCATCGAATAGCATTACTCTTGGATTCATGGCAAGAGATCTTACAATGGCGATTCTCTGTTTCTGTCCGCCGCTGAGGGATGCGGGATAAGCATCTGCTTTTTCCTCCAGTCCTACACGTTTTAACAGTTTCAGAGCATTTTCCTTTGCTTCTTCTTCGCCCATCAGTTTTAACTTCACAGGCGCCAGCGTAATATTATTCATGATCGTAAGGTTATTGAACAGATTAAAATGCTGGAACACCATTCCCATATGCTGACGGACTTTATTAATGTCAATCTTGGGGTCTGTGATATTCTGTCCGTCGAACCATATTTCGCCGCTGGTAGGTCTCTCCAGCAGGTTCAGGCAACGTAAAAATGTACTTTTGCCGGATCCGGAGGGGCCCACTACTACGATTTTTTCACCGGGATGAATATGATAACTTACCCCTTTTAACACCTGATTATCTTCAAAGCTTTTATGCAGATCTTTAACGATTATCACTCTTACGCAGTCTCCTTTCCAGTTTTGCAAGCAGGATGGACAATACCTTGGTCAATACAAAATAGATGAAGGCAATACCAAGCAGCGGTGTAAATACATCGAACAGCTTGGAAGTCATCTGATTGGCCACACGGGTAAGATCGCTCATTCCTACATAACCCACAATAGATGTCTCCTTGATCAACACGATAAATTCGTTGCCCAGCGGAGGCAGAATGCTCTTGAATGCCTGAGGAATAATGATATAACGCATGGTCTGGAATTTATTCAATCCCAGGGATCTTCCCGCTTCCATCTGTCCTTTATCCACCGCCAGAATTCCCGCTCTGACGATTTCTGCCACGTATGCTCCGGAATTAATACCGAAAGTCAGGCTGGCAATCAGAACACTGTTTTTGCAGGTAGCCAGAATACCGGACCACATGATCAGCAATTGGACCGTGGTAGGCGTACCGCGGATAATATCAATATAGGCGCTCGCAATACGGGATGCTATAGTCTTCGAACCGTTTTTTCTCGTAGACAATTTTAAAAATGCTGCAATCGTTCCAATCAGGATACCAAGCAGTGCCGCAAAAAAAGAAACCTCTAAGGTTACTCCCAGGCCTTTCAGATAAAGCTTCCATCTGTCAGCTTCAATGAAGGCTGCATAAATATGTTGCCAGATATTTTGCATGTTATTTCCTATGCCTTTCTTGTAAATGTATAAATTTCCATTACCTACCTTAATATAGCAAAAAGAAGAGAATGGCACAAGCCATTCTCTTCTTTTTTCGTGTATATTTTGTATAAAAATTACTCTCCGATGTACTGAGCTACCAGAGCATCAAAGGTACCATCTGCCTTAAGGTCTGCCAGTGCCTGATTTACCTGCTCTACCAGTTCACTTCCCTTAGGAAGTGCAATTGCATATTCTTCGGTCTCGAAACCGAACTCTGCACCATCGATAATCTTAACCTTGCCTTCGAACTTCGTGTTGAATACTTCTGCAGGGTTCTTGTCGATGATAACCGCATCTACTCTGCCGTTTACCAGATCGTTGACAGCATCGATGGCTCTGTTATAGGTCTGTGCAGTAACACCTTCAATGTCCTCGGAAAGGAACATTCCGGTAGTACCCAGCTGGCTGCCGATCGTCTTGTTCTTCAGATCATCAGCGGTTGCAATATCGGAATCTGCCGGTACGATGACGAACTGTACAGCCTCGTAATAAGGATCAGAGAAATCCACCTGTTCCTTACGGTCGTCGGTAACGGTCATGCCTGCGATAGCACCATCAATTCTGTTGCCAATAGAGCTTACCAGAGAATCGAACTCCATGTTCTCTACCTGGACTTCCATGCCCAGCTTCTCACCTACTGCCTTGATCAGAGCGACATCAAATCCATCGGGTTCTCCGTCATCACCAACATACTCAAAGGGAGGGAACTCAGCATTTGTACCGAATACCAGTACGCCGCCCTCTGTCTTATCGGCTGCTTCCGTTGTTGCAGCAGCTTCCGTTGTTGCAGCAGCTTCCGTTGTTGCGACAGCAGTCTCTGCCACACTGCTTTCAGCAGCCTGAGAACTCTCATTGGTTGCGGAATCAGAACCACAGCCTGTCAGCATTGCTGTGCACATTACAGTTGCAAGTAACATTGCGATTGCTTTTTTCATAATATTTTCCTCCTGTCTGTGTTTTGGAAACCACTATGGTTTCTAAACTTTAGTTACTATAGCACTTTTTAAAAAGATACGCAACTGTTTATGCATAAATATACGTTGTTCTAAAAACACTTTCGAGGAACGTTACGGAAAAAAATGCTGTGATAATATAAGGAATAAACGGCTGTGGTTCGCGCAGTCTGCCTCTTGGAGTGACATTTCCCCGAAACAGCTGCACGATTGTCAATAACACGACTGAGAGGAACATCTGCAGCAGAAACCCCACCATTCCGACTGCATTTCCGCACTCCGCCAAAGCACAGACCGAAAATGCATGACAATCCGCTTTTCCGTACATTCTGCTGAATAGAAGCTGCTGCAGCATGACAAACACCAGTACAGCGACGATACCAGAAAATTTTCCGCCCGCCGTCATTCCCAGGATTCCGGCCCACGGGAGGCACCACCACCATACATAATTATACACCCAGCAATTTCTACGATCCATGTATGCCGCACTCAGAAGACCTCCGGCCAGCAGACAGCCGGCCAGCAGTCTGAGATTACTCACGACCCACCCGTATTCTGTGCATTGCTCCGAATAGTTTACGGTCATCGCACCGAACACAGTCATGACATACATGAAAATCCTGTCACTTCCGTACCATTTTTCTTTATTCCCGCCAACTTTCAACAGCCACTTTGCACTGCCTGAAATGATGATCGTCGCAAGTACTATTTTCCCCATGTCATCACCTCAGTCTGGTCCGCAGGTCCTCCAATACACTGCCTTTTACTCCGATCACGCTGATTCCGGGATGGTCCTCAAGCTTTTTATCTCCCTTATATGCCTTCACCGTAACTTCAAAATTCTCGTTTTCAGGAGTATACAAAGGCACCATAAACTGTAACTGTTCCGTAATACGATATCCCGGCTTGTCCCTATAGTCAAAAATACGATTCAGCTCCGGGCACAGATCTGTCATTTCTTTGGGGAAGATCACTTCCACACGATCCGCATATCCCCAGACTGTAAAAGTCAAGATACCGCTCTCACCGCAACGGAAGGCTGCATCCTGTGGCTCCCGTATTCTGATAATGTCAGCCTCCAATCCGAATTCCGTCGTTCCTTCGGATATTTCCGTTTCATTTCCCACCTGATCGCATGCATATGCAAACACAGTAAAGTCTCCGCTGAACAGAGCATCATCTTCTGTGATTTCCATCCGTATACTGCCATCTGCATCCGGATGATATGTTTTACTTACAGTATTGTCTGTATTTTGTATATTCACATAAAACTCCTTCACTCCACTGACAGCATCACTAGCCGTTATTGTTACATTCACCTTTCCGTCCCGCCTGTCGATCAGTTCCCTGTTCTCCAGCATTTCCATTCCATAGATCACCGGCGGCTCTCCATCCGCGATCAGAGTAATCTTATTTTTTTCATCCAGTTCATGAAGCGAATAGATTTTACCTGCAACGGAATCGGCCTCTGCAATGGGAATTACTTGTATCCTCTGTCCGGACCGGTCCCCTGTGATCGTAAATTTTTGTACACCGGTAAGACTTTTACCTGAATCTGAGCGAACAGTAAATGAATACGGATATTGCTGTAATACTGTGGTTCCTTCCGTAGTATAAATTAAACCTTCAGCATCTGTGCGGACAGTTTCCACAGCTGTATCTGACGAAGGCGTACGGATAATATTCCGGGCTATTGTTCCTTCTTGTGTCCTTGTCTCATAAATTGTCTCATTCAGCTGATATTGCAAAGAGGCCACCCCTTTCAGATATGCCTGATGCTTTAATGTGATCGGAGTTCTTCCGTCAGCGCGTACATACCAGCACCTTTCTTCCGATGACGGAGCTACATTTCCGTCTTCTCCTTCCGGAATCAGCTGGCCGGTATAAATCTTCCATGGCACCTCTGTTTCTTTGATGGTGAAATGTGTTGTAGCTCCTATATTTCCGGCAACATCTACTGCTGCCACATGGAGATACTTCGTGATTTTGTCAGCTGTCACATTTGTATGCGGTTCTGTGTTGAAATGTCCGTTAACTTTCGTTACATTCGTATCTTTTGCGTCATCTGCAACCAGATAATATCCTGCAATCCCACTGGTCAATCTGTTTTGTGTAATATTCGATTCACAAAGCCGTACTGTACTTCCGGTCAGATATGATTCTGCCTTGTGATAATATACCGTTCCGTTGTCCTTCGGCTCCTGCCAGGTAACACGTACGCGTTTTTCATCTATTGCCTCATAAATCGCTTCTGCCGGTATTTTATCCGGCAGTGCAAAATCTGTTGCCACAATACCTTTTAAATGTGATGTTTCCTGATATCCTACCATTTGGGATCGAATCTCCACGCTTCCGTTACCTCTGTTATTACCGCTCAGGCTTTCAAATATTTGTACACAATCCTCATTCACATAGTTGCTTCCTCCATAGGCCGGTTTAGACGACAGCACCTGACCTTCCGTATATCCACAAATCGATGTCATTCCGCCGGTGAAATTCAAACCGGTAAGAGATGATGAAAACCAGGCATTGCTGCAATCGTGATAAAATTTAAAGTGCAAATATACTTTTGTAGTTCCCTCCGGCAAGTTAAAGTGAAATGTTCCTGAAAATTTACTTGTGCCCGGAGCTCCACCCCAGGAGCCATCCTCATTCTGCCACGAAGAGTTTGGTGTCTCACCCAAAGCATACACTGCATCCCGGAAGCTTCCGGATAGAATGATTCTTCCCGCCTGATTCAAAATACAATATTCTGATCTGTTCAGCGAAAATCTGCACCCATTCCCCCAACTGTCAGCATATACAGATACATTTAATTTTGTATTTCCTCTGGTATCAATCCCCTGATATCCGCTGGTATTCCATCCATCTGCGGCCCAATGAGGCCGGGACCAGCCTGCTCTGATAACATGGTAAGTGTTGTCATCATCCTTCGTATGCCCTCCGACACTGGTGGCGGTATATGTATTACTGTAGGAATCGTTAGCATACACAAAATGCTGCCAATTTCCGAAAGCCGGCGTATAAGAAGCATCCCGATAGCATTCGTTCGTATGGTGATGAACGATTCTCTCCCCGGCACTTCCTCCCAGGTATCCGGCACCGCCACCAGCCATTCCATCCTGTCCGTCACTGTTTTCTGTCACTCCCGCCATACTTCCTCCGGCACCTCCGTTTCCGGCAGGAGATGCACCACCGCCTCCCCCGGCGATCAGCAGAATCCCTTTGCGGTCCGACACAACGCTTGTCTTCCCGCCTCCGTTTCCGTAATCTGTGGCGCTGCCACCTCCGTTCACGCCATCCTGACCGCCTACAAAACAGGTAAGCTTCTCTCCCTGTTGCAGCCAGAACGTACCCGTAACGCTCCCTCCGTATCCTCCACTGTTTGACTCATAATTTTGTCCTTGGGCCCCCTTCGCCGTTATCGTATAGAGACCTGTATACGGAATAAGGAATGTTTTTTCTTTTCCTGCATATTCCTCCTTTTTGTTCACCTTCGCTGCATTACTGATATCGTCTGCCGTATTCACTCTGATCCAGGCACCATTCTCCCGTTTCTGAAACAGAAGATACGATTTGTCTTTTTGATCCGCCTGCGACCATGTCAGATCTACGGCTCCTTTTCCCTTGTTGGCTCTGTAATTGTCCGTCGATTGCAACTGCAATGTCACCCAATGAGCATACAATGTCAGTGAGGCGGAGGGGATGATCCTGTCCCCCGGAGCGCCCGCCGGCTTCGTAAAACTTGTATCATAATACCATCCGCCGAACGACCAGCCCTCTCTGGATGTGAACGGCAATGTGACCGGATCCGGCTGATATACTGCTTTTACCGTATCCGTATGTCCGTCTGCTGCGGGAAATATATAACTCCCCCCGTCTATCTGTCCCTGGAATGGCAGGATCCTCATCCATTCTTCGAAATGATTAGTCCCCCTGACCGGTGCCACCGGCGTACCTCCGTTGGTCTCAAACTTTATAAGACAGCCTTCCGGTGGTTCTATATGTGCTTCCTGCAATGCATATTTTTTTTGATACTCCCCTGTAACTGAAAAAACACTTTCTCCGTTATAGCTTCCTCCTGCTGCATCTATCTTCAAAGTACTTTTACAGGGACGCCATTGTGCGTAGAGAATCACCGTGCCGTTGTCTTCCTCCGTCCATGTGGTCCTGTCTTTGTAATCAGCCGTAGACAGATTGTATATTTCTGCACGATCCCCATAAGAGATACCGCTTCCGTCCGGCCTGGTATTCCATCCGGTGAACACATATCCGATCCGGGAATAATTATTTACCACAAGATGTGTGACCGGCGTTACTTCTTTTCCCTCATAAAGTACAGCATTATCATACATATGATAGCTTTCTTCCATAAAGCCATGGCAGGACTCAGCATTTGCATCATAGGTAATCCTATACTGATTGTTTGAGATCGTCTTACATCGGTGTGGTGAAAATGTAACTCCCTGTTCCAGATTACTACAAAACGGACACAAATAATAATAGGTCACAGGGTTTTCTTCGCTACCCAGATCCATATACTGTATCGTCTCCGCCGCTTCCCTGCTCATATAAATATTCCACCATTCTATCGGTTCTCCGCAATCCGCACACAACGGCTTCCAGCCGGAATAATAATACCTATGACATTTTTTCATGCCGAACGAAATACCATGCCATCCGGGGGGTGCTCCATATGCATTATGAATACATTGTGCACCGCGCAAAACAACCTGCCATGCCCCTATGGGTACTTCCCCTCTCCGGCTGGATCTGTAATAATGTTCTCCCTCCTGTAATGCCTCCAGGGAAGATTTGATTCCGGTATACACTGTCGTTGTTTCGTTTTCGTCATACCATTTATAGTTCCGGTCCCCAGCACAGGTTGTCCATGCTTTCCCGTCCGGGCTGAATGATACATAACTGCTGTTGTAAATCGTCTTTTTTTCGGAGGCCTGTACATGCCCGCCCGGAAGCAACAGCACAATTCCCAGTGCAATTCCCATGATGCTGTACATGATGCTGTACAAAGCACAGCGTATTTTCTCCGTCATGCCGCTTCTCCTTCCTGGTGTATCCCGGGGCACTGTCAATCGCAGACCTTAACGACTCTGAGCGATCCTTTTGCCAGATTTCTGTAAAAATCATCTACTTTACCGTTGTCCATGTAAACATTGATCCTCTGCGCAGGAGTCGTTGTATCTCCACTGTCTATCGCATTTCCGTTTTGGTCGAAAACCTGCTGCACGAACAAATTCTTCCAAACCGGCTTTTCTTTGGCTGTTTCTTCTTTATCAATACAATAAATATGAATCCTGTCCCCCGCTCGCAGGACTCCTCCCACTGCCTGATACAGATCTTCCGCACGAAATCCGGCAATTACAGCTTCTTCCATCTCTCCGGTAATCTGTTCTTCACTTTCCAGCATTCTCCGGGTCACAACACTGCCTTTTTCAATCCGGTGTACCGCTATTCTGCCTGTGATTTCATCCATATTCTTTATTGCCGTGTCCGGTACGATCTTTCGGTCGATCTCCACCGTCTGTACATAATTCAGGATGTTGTCTTCCGTGATGCTTTCTCCCTTCGGGAGATCGTCGATCGTTACACAGACTGTGATTTTCTCATACTCTGCCAGAACCTTTTTTTCTGCCTGAAGCATTATGATAAATACTGCTGCCGCCGCTATGAATGCCGCCAGAATACTTCCGTTCCATATTTTATTTTTTGTGTTTTTACTCATTTCCCGTAACTTTATTTTCTGTAATTTCATTTTCCTTCTCCCTGTTGTCGTTTCTTATAACATCTACCAGTTTTCCCTTATGAGCCATCACGCGTGTCCCCAGAAATCCTTCCACAGGATAAGCGATCTCACTGTACACACCGGTTTCTTCAATCATCTGACCATTCGGTGCATGAACATTTCCGACATTTCCACTCCATATAGATACCGTTCCATCCCGATCTCTCTGCCAGATTTCTACCAGATCGAACGTGACATTGTAGATTGTGTAATTCTGTATTTCCACCTGTCCAGAGATCATTCTCCGGTTCTGTGCCATAAAATGATTATCCAGTCCGAGATTTTCTCTCAGTGCATGGCAGTATCTCTCATATGCCTGTTCGGGATCTGTTATGAGTACTTTTTGCGTAATGCCGTATTCTTCGATATCGATGACCGCCGAGGCCAGATTCGACAGTGCCAGGGCATCTTCCATATACATGGCAGATTCTCTGTACAAAGCAACCTGCAGCTGCATACATAGCAGTATTGCCAAAAACAGTATCAGGAACAGTCCAAGCACCCAGGAAACCTGTCCCTGTTCTCTAGTTTTTCGCTGTAGATACTCTTTTTTCATAAATTTCATAAGTTTCCCCCAGCCGGCCATGAATCTGCAATACAACGTCATTTCCGTATCCCGCCGGATTTAATGTACTTCCCTCATAATCAATCCCTGTCATCCCCAGATTCTCCAGTTCTGCGGTCAACTGCGTCTGATCCTGAGCCGCCAGATAGCCGACCGTTTCCATCTTGAGCAGATAACATCGTGCCAGCTGACCCACTTCCGCCTTTTTGGCAATCAGCTGTACATTTTCCATATAACTTATCATTAATGCGGTGAGTGCCAGGATGCACAGTCCTATTGTCAGTATTTCTCCTACGTTTCCGGCTTCTTTTTTTCGTCCTGTCATACACTCTCCTGCCTTATACACCGGTGAGAATATCTGCCGCTTTTGTCTGCATTGCCGTCACGATCGTCTGTATAAACGTTGTCAGACTGTCTTTCATGACCACACACAGCAACAATGCAATAATGCATAGTCCGACTGTCACCAGAATCCCATCGATTCCCGGTTCTCTGCTTAAGGCATGTTTTTTAATTCCGCTCACAATCTTTTCCCAATTTCCATGTTTTTTCTCTTTCATTTTATTTCGTTCCTTTCGTATTTTAATATTTTGTATTTTTGTTTTTTCATTGGCCGGCTGTTTAGAATTTCACTGCCGCACGGAGCATATATCCCACACAGGCATACAAAATCACTCCCAAAGTCGCGCCCAGCATCCCCAACTGGTAAAATGTAATGCTGCGGTCCAGTGCATTTTTCTGATGATTTAGAACTGTTATCTCCATATCCTTCAGCTGTTCTCCCATATCTCCCAGGAGTTCCACAGCTTGTCCGGATTCCCCCGCCTGGATCAGCGTGATGCACAATGCATCAATTTGCCGGTTATCAAACTTTCCCTGAAAAGCTGACAAAGCCGTCATAAGATCAGACTGCATTACAAGATCCCCCGCCAGTTCTATCAGGGCCTGTTGCAGGCGCCGTCCTTTCACACTCTGACAACATTCCGTCAAAGCATCCGCGACATAAATACCGGCACGGATCTGTACCTCCAATGCCTGATAGATCAGCTTGATCTCCGTCAACATATTGCGATTATCCCTCTCATTCATATATATCAACAGCAGTTCCGGCAGAAAATACAGCACCGTTGCTGCCAAAACAGCGTATCCGCATCCGAGTTTCAACAGACTGATCGCCCCCAAAAAAGCCAGCACGATTCTACCTGTTAAGTACTTCATGGGAGTAATCGTTTTTCCAAAATGATATTTTGCTCCGTTACGGATCAATTTTCTCTCTGTCTTTTCCGCCCAGCCGGTATAGCCTTTGCTTTCCCGTATCATTCCCGTAAATTCTTCCATGGTGTGCAGCAGGATTTCCGGTGTTTTGCTCCTTCCCAGACGAAAAACAAACACTCCGCCGAAGACAGCTCCCAATATCTGCGGTATCCAAATAGTTTTCCAGTACATTCTCTCATTCTCCTCACATTTTGGTATCTACACAACATTTGTGTTTATCTTCGAAACCCATATACCTTGCGCAGGAACAATCCAAATATGATCCCATAGATTCCCAATGCCAGGTGTCCGGGTAACGTATCTGTTACGATCTTCCAGACAGATACATCGATCAGACGATCCACTGTCATCAGAGCAAATACTGACATTGCCGCCAGCAGTCCCATATTGATCGCTGCTTCCCTCAGCATTCCTTTTCGTTCCTCCTCTGTCCTAAGATATTCCCGCACAGAACGTCTGCTACTGTCTACCAGTGTTGTCAGATCTGCCATGTAACGTATACTGATCTCCAGATTTCTGGCAAGTTCTTTGAACTTCGGATGTTCCACCTTTTCCGCCATTGCCAGCAGTGCCGTGGAGGAATTTCCCGTCATCTGCGCCTCATAGGCGCATTCCTCCATCACTCCTTTCAGTGGCTCTTCCATATATTTACTCACCTGCCCCAGGACACCGGTGATCTCCCCGGCAGTCAGGCTGTAATTTCCCAGGAAATTCAGGCACTTTAAAATATTGTCATTTACCGACCGGTATTCCAAGAAACGAAAGGTGTTCAGGAGAATCATCTCGACAGCCATTGTGATCATCAGATACAAAAGTGAAGTTATCATTTTGCACCCAAGCACCTGTGTCCCTCCGAAGACAGCCGCAATCAGCAGTACATTTCCGGCAACCCATTTTTCTGCTGTAAAATGGGGCATTCTTCTGCGCAATCCGCTGTACCGTAAAACCTCTTCTATCCTGTACCAGACATTATTTTTTTGTTGAAATTCCATCAGACGGTGCCGGTTCTCTACTGCTCTCAGTTGTGACGCACGATCCATTCCTTCCCTGGTCCGGTGCAACAGCTCCCATAGCTTCTCCAGCCACCTCATCCGGCCAAACAGAAGCAAAAAGCCCATAAATAATAAACAGACAATCCATACGTATATGATCATAAGTTCCTCCTGTGTAATGATCAAAACAACCTCTCATATTCCAGATTCTCTTTCTCTGCGTTCCAGCCCAGGCAGGCAAATATTTCCTTGACCCTGTAATGTTCCATGAAGATCAGTGTCTGAAAGCAGTCCATCATTTTCATCAACTCATTGCGTGAGTATCTACTGTCATACATTGCATAATCCACTATTTTCTCCGGAGCTCTGTCAGCGGACGGCGCATGCACTGTAGCGGCACAGATCTGTCCCGTATAAGCTGCATTCAGAAGATACAGTGCCTCTCCGCCCTTCACTTCTCCGATAATGAAAAAATCCACATCCATGGTAAGACCGGCAATGCTGATATGCTTCAGATCATAATTCACTGAACTCTCCGAAGCACCCGGCAGGGAATGTAGAAACATCATATCCGGATGGAAAAGTGTCGTCAGTTCATCCGCCTGTTGGGCCACCAGTATCGCCATATCATCCGGCAAAGTCTCTTTAAGTGCATTCAGCAGTGTCGTTTTCCCGGAGGAATTGCCTCCGCAGATCAGTGTGGACCCCTGCCGGAACCTTTGCACCAGCAGTTCCGCCGTTGCCCTGTCCATCATGTTCTTCTCCACCAGTTGCGCCATCATCGGAAAATTCTTCGGAACTTTACGAATACAGAGATAAGGTTCGCTGTATGTATTCACGATCGGCATGGACAGTGTAAAACGAAATATAAAATCCGGATGACTTTCCGTATCCGTAAATCGCTGAATCGCATTCAGATTCGAAATATTCACCTGATTTCTGGTCGCTATATAATCAATAAACTGTCGATATTCCTTCTCGGAAGCAAAGGCAATGCCTGCATCCATACGTTTCCCCTCTCTCTTGATCCGAATGCAGTCATGGCTGACTACACGGATATCCGAAATACTCCCATCATCCATGAGCGGTGACAATCTGGAATAGCCGAACACATATTGCTCGAATTCTTTTAAAAGATCCGCCTGTTTTTCCACCGGTAAATGATAATTCTGCTCTATGTGTTTCAAAACTTCCCGTAAAAATTGTTCCTTACTCAGAATTCCTTTTTTCACCTGCACCAAAAGAATCTGCTTTTGCGTAAGGAAATCCTCTACTAATCGCTGTAAATCCTCTTCCATTTTTCCTCCAATCGCATATTTTGTTGTAGCCGTTCCCTGTTATTACTTCTTCTGTAATGTGATGTGTGGTCGAACATGACCGGATAAAAGATGCCGACGCTCTGACTGTCCCGTCGGGTAATATGCAGATTACTCCTTCTGCCATGATATGTCAACGCTTTCAAAACTATTTCCTGATTTTCGGAATAGTGCCCAAACAAAAACCGCAGTCCGGGGATTTTTCACTGAAAATCCAGTCAGACTGCGGTCTCGCACCTTGTATATTTTGTCTTTGTCTATTTTGTCCTATCATACTCACATTCCTGTTGCAACAGCAATGCATCAAACGCCTCCACCGGCATAGGACGGTGAAACAGAAAGCCTTGTGCATCTGTACAACCGCATCCCAAAAGGAAGCTCTTCTGTTCCTCTGTTTCCACTCCCTCAATCACGATATGTACTCCCAGCTGCTGCAGCATGGCAATGGTATTGCGGATAATGATCTGGCTCTTATCCTTTTCCAGATCCCGGATAAACTCTCTGTCGATCTTGATCTCATCCAGTGTCTGGTTCTTCAGCATATTCATAGTCGAATAACCGGTTCCGAAATCATCCATGGACACCAGGAAGCCCCGCTCCCGCAGGCTTTCCATGCGGCGATACATACCTGCCTCGTCCTCCAGGAAGGCGCTCTCTGTCAGTTCCAACGGAACATACTCCGGCGGAACATCATATTCCTCCCTGAGACGGATCAGTGTCTCTGCCATTTTTTCATCATAGGCATGTAATCGCGATACATTGATGGAAACGGGGACAAGCATCCGGTCTTCCCGGTGCAATTTTCCCAGATAAGCAAACACCTTCTCCCAGATATATTCATCTACATTGATGATAAATCCGTTTTTCTCCAGTACGGGAATGAACTCTCTCGGTGGCACCAGCCCCTTTTCCGGATGCTTCCAGCGCACAAGCGCCTCGCCTCCGATCACTCTTCCGTCCCTCATATCGACCTTGGGCTGCACATACAGCTGTAGTTCTCCGTTCTCCAGTGCGGACACGATATCATTTTCCACCTGGCGTTCTCGCATCTTCTGACTACGCATTTTTTCGTCAAATACTGCATATGTCCGATATACTTTGCCTTTGATACTGTTCATAGCCATCGTGGCGCAATCTTTCAGATAGCTGATGGCAGGGGCTCTCTCCGGTGAGATTCCGATTCCAAAGGATGGTTGTACACGGTAAGCGAACGGAAAGTCAGTTATCTTTTTTCTGATCTCCCGCACAATAATTTCCAGTTCCTCTACTTCCTCATAGCTTGTGCATAAGCAAAAGATATCTGCTCTGATATGGCAGGCATAGCTATCCGGCCTGTTATTCTCATACCAGTCAAAGCAAGACGCAATAAATCTTAGCAATCTGTCTCCTTCGTCTCTGCCGCAGAACTCATTCACAGCCTTAAACTGTACAATATCCATAATTATGACACCGTATTTTTTATCCGGCTGCTGCTTGATCATTTCACCGCACAGATAGAAAAAAGAATTGATATTATGCAGATTTGTCAGCCCTGTTCTGTTATTTTCTACATTTTCTTCCGCCATTTTTCTAAGAGAATACAGATATAATTCTTCTTTTCCGGCATCTGTTTTCTGCGGAGAAGATTCAATGATTTCCTCTTTTGCTTTCTGATACGTCATAGGCACCCTCCTCAAAACATAAATCAGTCCCGATGAATGCTTTTATTATACTTCATTTTGGTGATTTTTTCTACTATATGCCGATTTTTATTGTTTTTTTTAGGAAAAATGATATAATATTGGTGTCTGTAAAGTTATTTCAGAGAGGAGCGTACTTTATGTTTTTACTTTTAGCCGGCGGACTTTTGATCATCCTTTTGGCAGTAGTGATCGCCGTAGTATCCTCCGTGGTATCCGCAGTTGCGGCAGCTACCGACGATGCAGAAGACTGACATTCCGGACTTCGGATTGTCAGTTTTCTTCTCCCCGTTCGATTCTCGCCGCCAGGTCTTCCAAGTACATCCAGCGTTCCATCTTTTCTTCCAGCTGCTGTTCCGCAGCCTCTTTTTCCTGTGTTAATTCATTGAGTTTCACGAAATCACTGGCATATTTTGAAAAATCTGCTTCCAAAGTTGCAATTTTATCCTCTAATGCCGCCATTTCGCCTTCAATGGATTCATAGTCTTTCTGTTCCTGGTAAGTGAATTTTAATTTGCGTTTCTGTCCGTTTTTCCAGTTTTTAGAAGTAGTTTCCTCATCGGCGTTCTTCGGCTGGGATGCTGCCGCCGTTCCTGTGCTCTCTGTGTTCCCCTCCGCAGCTTTCCTATTGGCATAATCTGTGTAACCGCCCTCATACTGCACCATGCGGGTATCCTCCAGGGCGAAGATCCTGCGGACCACACGATCCAGAAAATACCGGTCATGTGACACGACGATGACGATGCCTGGGAACGTGTCCAGATAATCCTCCAGTACCTGCAGGGTGGCAATATCCAGATCGTTAGTCGGCTCATCCAGGATCAAAACATTCGGTGCCCCCATCAGGACTTTGCATAACTGCAGTCTGCGCCGCTCTCCACCGGACAGTTTTCCCAGCTGTCCATACTGATCTTCCCCGGAAAAAAGAAACCTCTCCAGCATTCTCGCTGCCGTGATCTGCCCATCCTCCGTGATGATGTATTCTGCCACATCCCGGATGTAATCAATGACTCTCTGCTCCGGATGCATCATGGTGTCGTCGATCTCCTGGGCATAATATCCCAGCTTCACGGTCTGTCCGATTTCAATATGTCCGCTGTCCGGAGTCACTTCACCCAGGATCATTTTCATTAACGTAGTCTTGCCGCTTCCGTTGGGTCCGATGAATCCCACCCGGTCATCCTTCCCGAACAGATAAGTAAAATCGCGGATCAGGACTTTATCCCCATAACTCTTGGACACATTCTCGATCTCCACGGTAGTCCGGCCAAGTCTTGATGCTGCGGAAGCCAGCTCTACCTTACCGTCCGTCACAGGACCTTTCATATTTTTCAGTTCCTCAAAACGCTGTAATCTCGCCTTCTGCTTCGTGGAGCGGGCTCTGGCACCGCGCTGCACCCAGGCAAGCTCATTCCGTAAAATGTTCAGACGCTTTTTCTCACTGGCCTGCGCCATCTCTTCCCGCTGCATTTTCAGTTCCAGATAGCCGGAATAGTTGGCATCATAAGAATAGATCTTCCCCTTGTCCAGCTCCAGGATCCGGTCAGTGACGCTGTCCAGGAAATACCGGTCGTGCGTGACCATGATCATGGCACCTTTTCTGCGGCGCAGCTGCTCCTCCAGCCAGTCGGACATGGAATTGTCCAGATGGTTGGTAGGCTCGTCCAATAACAGGATCTCCGCCGGGGACAACAGTACCGATACCAGTGCCAGACGCTTGCGCTGTCCGCCGGACAACTGCCCGCAGGGCTGGTCAAATTCCGTAACACCCAGTTTTGTCAGCATGCTTTTGGCATCCGCCTCGATGGTTCCTGCGTTTTCCTCCACGCGGTTGCCCCGCAGCACCGCTTCCAGTACGGTCTCTTCCGGTGCGAACTCCGGATTCTGCGGCAGATAACGCACCAGACAGTGATTTGCCTTGATCACGGTACCGTCATCGGTCTCTTCCAGCCCGGCAATTATTTTTAATAGTGTAGATTTGCCGGTTCCGTTGATACCAATGATTCCGGCCTTTTCCCCTTCCTGTAGGAAAAAGGAGGCTCCGTCAAAAATCTTGCGTACTCCATAACTTTTGGTAATATTGTCAACAGTCAATATATTCATCTGTACTACCTCATATTTTCAGAATTAATTCTCTGGATGGCTTATCTAAACTTTTTTCTCAAAGAATCGTATCATTTTTCATGTGCTATACTTCCAAATGTAGTATACTATAAATAATCTATTTTAGGAAAGAAGGTTTTCGCATGAACTTAAAAGATGCTGCTGCGAATCTGAATCAGGCACACCCGGAGGATACCCTGCATCCCCTCTATACTCCCTGGGGGGAATTGCTGATGCGATCCGGTTCTTATGATGATATCCTGTCCGAATATCCCCGGCCGCAGATGAGACGTACAGATTATCATATGCTGAACGGTCTTTGGGAATATGCCTTTGTGCCCGCAGATGGGAGCAGTTCCTCGGAGGATCCTGCACATTTTACCGCTCAGGGTATCATCCGGGTTCCTTTTTCTCCGGAAGCCCTGCTTTCCGGAGTTCACAGACGACTGGAGCCCACGGAGTACCTGTGGTACCACCGGGAACTTTCTTTTTCCACGGAAGAGCTTTCCCAAAAAGAGGAAAACATGCACTGCATTCTGCATTTTGACGCGGTAGATCAGGAGGCAACCGTTTTCCTCGGCACAAAGCAGCTTGGCATCCACAGTGGCGGCTACCTTCCTTTTTCCTTAGACATCACGGAGTATGTAAATGAGGATCCTGTATCCCTCTACGTAAAAGTCCGGGATCTGACCGACACCGGTTACGCCACCAGGGGAAAGCAGACCCTGAACCGCGGCGGCATGTTCTACACTGCCCAGAGCGGCATCTGGCAGAGTGTCTGGTACGAATGGGTTCCGGAAAACTATGTGATCAATTATAAGATCACTCCGGAGTACAACAAGGCTTCCGTAACCTTCGTTCTGTGTTCTCCGAAGCCGTTCAACCATTTGGAATTCCGGGTGAACATTCCCTCCTGCGACGGAAGCCTCGCGCAGGAAAATACCGGTTCACTCACGCGGATGCGTGTACGTAAAATTTCCGAGCAACAGGATTCCTTTGGGCTCACGCATACCACGGTAGTACTTTCTTTTCCCGCCAGCGTCACCTATTCCGCAGCAGATCCCGCTGATGCACCGGAGCCGGTGAATTTCAAGCCCTGGAGCCCGGAACACCCCTGGCTGTATCCCTTTACTCTGACTGCCGATGGTGATACCGTGGAAGGGTATTTTGCCATGCGCTGCTACTCCGTAGAGCGAGATTCTAAGGGTATCCCCCGCTTCTGCCTGAATCACAAGCCCTATTTTCTCCATGGGATCCTGGATCAGGGCTACTGGTCCGACGGACTGATGACCGCTCCCTGCGATGAGGCCTTTGTCTATGATATTAACCTTGCAAAAGGCCTGGGCTTCAACATGCTCCGGAAACATATCAAGATCGAGTCTCTGCGCTGGTATTACCACTGCGATCGTCTGGGAATGATCGTATGGCAGGATATGGTCAGCGGTGGCTCTACCTATCATATGCCCTGGGTGTGTTATATGCCAACATTGTTCCCCCACATGTCCGCCCACACGAAAGACAATCATTACGAACTGTTCTCTCGTAGCTCCGAGGAAGGCCGGAAAAGCTGGGAGCAGGAATGTTTAGACACCATAGATCATCTGTACAATGTGCCTTCCATTGCCGTGTGGGTGCCTTTCAACGAGGGCTGGGGGCAGTTCGATGCCGCCCGTATCGCGAAAATGGTGGCAAAAAAAGACCCCACCCGTCCGGTAGACCATGCCAGCGGCTGGTTTGACCAGAAAGGCGGGGATTTCCGCAGTATTCATAACTACTTCCGTCCGTTACAGGTAAAATTGGATGGAAAAAGGGCTTTCGTTATCTCGGAATATGGTGGCTACGCCTGCCATATCGCTGGGCATTCCAGTGTGAACCGCGTCTATGGATATCAAAAGTACGACACCCCGGAAGAAATGGCTGCTGCCCTGAAGCAGTTATTTTCCAGACAGTTATTTCCTCTGATCTCAAAGGGCTTGAGCGGTGCGGTATACACGCAGCTCTCCGATGTGGAGGAAGAAGTCAACGGTCTGGTGACTTACGACCGTCGTGTTGTCAAACTGCCTGTGGGACATCCGTTTGCGGCACCATCCTCTTTTGCAGCACCTTACTCACATGGAAATAAGCCGGAATAAGGAAAGCATCTGCCATCAGCCATGCAATGGGGCTGCCCAGGCATACCCCGGTGAAGCCGATGATGGGCACCAGTCCAAAGCCTGCTAATGATCTTGCTATCATTTCGAAGACACCCGCTAAAATGGCGAATTTCGGGAAACCCATGCCCTGGATCAGGAAGCGGACAATGTTCACCAGTGCAAGCGGAATGTAGAATGCCGTATTCCATAACAGGAAAGCACGCACGTTGGCAATGATCTCTGCCTCGCCGCTGTCCACGAACAGCTGCGCCAGCGGACCGCCGAAAAATACGGCGATCAGAAAAGCAATGACGGAATATCCCACACCCAGTGTTACACAGGCTTTCAGTCCCTTGCCGAGACGATCCAGTTTACCGGCGCCCACATTCTGTCCACCATAGGTTGCCATGGTGGAACCCATGGCATCAAAAGGACAGGCTAAGAAGTTACCGATCTTGCCGCCTGCGGTCATGGCCGCAACTGCCGCAGAACCTAAGGTGTTGGCTGCAGTCTGTAAGATTACGCTGCCAATGGCAGTAATGGAATATTGTAATCCCATGGGAACGCCCATGCCGCACAGCACCATCATCATATGTCCGTCCACTTTCCATTCTTCCCTGCGGATCCGCAGGATCTCGAACTTTTTCACCATATAGACCAGACATGCCACACCGGAGACTCCCTGGGAGATCACCGTTGCCCAGGCTGCCCCCGCCACGCCCATGTGCAGGGAGATAATAAAATACAGATCCAGCACAATATTAATAATGGAAGACAGCACTAAAAATACCACCGGAGTCTTGCTGTCGCCGGTAGCACGGATCACGCCTGCCACGATATTATACAGATACACAGTAGGGATACCGATGAAAATAATAAAAATATAATCATAAGCCCCATCAATAATATTCGCCGGCGTCTTCATCCAGACCAGAATATTCCGGCACAGAATTGCCGTCACCACGGTCATAACCACGGAAAATACCAGTCCCAGCCAGGCACAGTTCGCCACATACTTACGCATGCCTACATAATCTCCGGCACCGAATTTATGAGATACAGGGATGGCAAATCCGTTGCAGACACCCATGCAGAAACCGATGACCAGGAAGTTAATGGATCCGGTAGAGCCTACTGCCGCCAGATCATCCACACCAAGAAACCGTCCTACGATCATGGTATCTACCAGATTATAGAACTGCTGGAATAAAAATCCGAATAATAACGGCACAGCAAAGCTGATGATAAGTTTCATGGGACTGCCTTTTGTCAGGTCTTTTGTCATGGTAATATCCTCTCTGGTTTTGGTAGCTACGTTTTTATCAATGTTTTCCGGTTGCTTTCATAGCTCTTTATTTCTATCGTTGAGAGTATATACGCAGCGTTTCCAAATTGCAATATCTTTTTTGCTGATTTTATCATTTTTTGTTATACTATTTTTTCTATTTTGCCAAGCGTTCCGCATAATATAACGCCTCTGCCGAACAACCCGGCAGAGGCGTTTATTGCATATATCAGTGTCTATTTATTTATGTAATTGTCCCTTATGCGAAAGGATTCTCGGTCGGATACAGCATTCCCTTCGGCTGGTTGAAATTCAGATCTTCTACTGGTACGCCAATGTACTTGAATACTTCGTACAGAGCCTTGCCGAAGTGTCCGAATGCTACGGCACCGTGGTGAGGGAAGTTCTTCTCGATCAGTACGTGACGATAGAAACGTCCCATCTCGGGAATAGCGAAAATACCGATACCGCCGAAGGATCTGGTCGCAACGGGAAGGACTTCACCCTGTGCAATGTAAGCGCGCAGCTTGCTGTCTGCAGTAGACTGTAATCGGTAGAAGGTGATGTCTCCGGGAAGAATATCTCCTTCCAGAGTACCCTGGGTCACTTCTTCGGGAAGGGTTCTTGCCATGATCATCTGGTACTTCATGTTGCAGGAGGTCAGCTTCTTGGAGTTGGTATTGCCGCAATGGAAGCCCATGAAGGTATCATTGTGAGTATAGTTAAATTTACCCTTGATGGACTCTTCGTACATATCATCGGGAACGGTATTGTTAATATCTAACAGAGTTACGGTATCTGCGCTGACACAGGTTCCGATGAACTCACTTAAGCAGCCGTAGATATCTACCTCACAGGATACGGGAATTCCCATACCGGTGAGACGGCTGTTCACATAGCAGGGTACGAAACCAAACTGGGTCTGGAATGCAGGCCAGCATTTGCCGGCAATCGCTACATACTTACGATACCCCTTGTGCGCCTCGATCCAGTCTAACAGGGTCAGCTCATACTGAGCCAGCTTAGGCAGTACTTCGGGCTTATGATTGCCTGCGCCCAGCTCTGCTTCCATCTCTTTTACCTTAGCCGGAATTCTCTCATCTCCGTCATGCTTCTTGAAAGCTTCGAACAGATCCAGCTCGGAGTTCTCCTCGATCTCCACACCCAGATTGTACAGCTGCTTGATCGGTGCGTTACAAGCTAAGAAATTCAGAGGTCTGGGTCCAAAGGAAATGATCTTCAGATCGCTTAAGCCCACGATAGCTCTTGCAATGGGAATGAACTCATGCAGCATATCTGCGCACTCTGCTGCAGTTCCCACAGGATTCTCAGGGATATAAGCCTTGATATTACGAAGCTTTAAGTTGTAACTGGCATTCAGCATACCGCAGTAAGCATCGCCTCTGCCTCCTACCAGATCGTTCTGGGTCTCTTCTGCTGCCGCGATGAACATGGCAGGACCGTCAAAATGCTTTGCCAGTAAGGTCTCGGAGATCTCGGGGCCGAAGTTGCCCAGATATACGCACAGTGCATTACAACCTGCCTTCTTAATATCTTCCAATGCCTGCACCATATGGATCTCGCTCTCCACGATACATACGGGACACTCATAGACACTGTCGGTGCCGTACTTCTCGGTATAAGCCTTCATCAGAGCTTTTCTTCTGTTCACGGAAAGGCTCTCGGGGAAACAGTCACGGCTGACAGCCACAACGCCAATTTTTACTTCGGGTAAATTACTCATTTTGTAATCCTCCTGTTTTCGTTTTCTTTTTCTCTAGATTATTATTTATTTTACCGCAGATTCCGCCCATCCACAGATCGAAATCCAGCGTTCAAACCCTGCTACATCATGCCCACTATTTGCTGACATCCAAATTCTCTCCAATCAGTCCGATAAAGCTTCCCTCGGAAAGTCCGCCCTCCGCATGACCGATCAACCACTTATTCGTAGCGGCAAGCAGTGCATCCTCACTGGGAGCGCGGCCATGATCCACTTTCTGATGGGTTCCCTGAAGCGGATAATTGGTGCCCTGGGGCAATACAATTGCCACCTGAAATCCCTGTCCGTCTACGCCGCAGGGAGCATAATGCAGAGAAGTAGCGAAGACTTCCACACCGGTACCCGCCGGTACTAAAAATGCTTCCATCTTAGAAGTATCATAGGTAAAATCCTCTGCCACATCAGCCAACTGTCCGAGGATCAGAATGGCGTCTGTTGCCGCCACATTAATTTCTGAACTTCTATGATATTCCACGGCATTTAATTTGGAATTATGACCATTACAATAACCGATCTGCACGGGCATCTCCCCGTAAGTAATGGTCTCCAGTTCTCTTTTCACAGGCAATGCTTCCAAGGCGTTGATTCCGGGCTCATATACCACGCCCTCAGGAATCGGAGTCTTCTTCATCTCCTCCACCAGTTCTGTGAAATTCACGTTGGTGATCACTCTGCCGTATTTTCGAAACGCAGGATCCTTTACCGACAAAATTTTCATTCTACTCTACCAACCTTTCTCTATTATAGCACAATCTGAAAATAACGAGGTTCATTTTGTTATGTCGTTGTTTGATTTTTCTATGATGTTATTTAATAATCTCAAATAGCGGTTTGCATGCCGGATATATCTGTCGGAATTTCTGATAACGATCTTCATACTTCGCTGTCAGCTCCGGATCCGGTTCTACGGTTCCTGTGACTTTCACAAACTTCTCTGCGATCTCTTCCACACTTGCATATTCGCCGCAGGCTACCGCTGCCAGCATGGCACCACCCATGGCCGGACCCTCTTCACTCTCAATCACATCCACCTTCAGATTCAGGATGTTGGCAATCATCTTCTTCCACAGCGGGCTCTTCGCTCCGCCGCCGCAGATCTTGGTCCGTTCCAGATGGATCCCCAGAGACTTCGCCACCTCCAGAGAATCTCTCAGGGCAAATGCTACACCTTCCAATACCGCCTGGGTCATATCGGCTCTTGAGGTGTCCATGGTCATGCCGATAAAGGTACCTCTGGCATTGGGATCGTTATGTGGAGAACGCTCACCCATGAGGTACGGCAGGAAATAGACATGATTCTCTCCAAGCTTACTGATCTGTGCCTGTTCCGCTGCGTAATCCTTCGTTCCGATGATCTCATCCATCCACCACTTATTGCAGGATGCAGCACTTAGCATGCAGCCCATAAGATGATAATGACCGTCTGCATGTGCAAAAGAATGCAGAGCATTGTTCTGATCCACACCGAAATGATCAGAAGAGATAAAAATCGTTCCACTGGTTCCCAGAGAAATATTACACATATTATCCCCAACGGTTCCGGTTCCCACAGCCGCTGCCGCATTGTCTCCGGCTCCCGCCGCTACCACTACATTGTGCGGAAGTCCAAGTTCGTCTGCCACCTCAGGCAATACGCAGCCCACCTTTTCATAGCTTTCATAACAGGTCGCCAGCTGCTCTTCCCTCACACCGCAGATCTCACACATTTCCTTTGACCAGCAGCGATTCTTCACATCAAACAAGAGCATACCGGAAGCATCCGATACATCCGTACAATGTACACCGGTCAGCCTATACGCAATGTAATCCTTCGGAAGCATGATCTTTTTGATCCTTGCAAAATTCTCCGGCTCATTCTTTTTCACCCAGAGGATCTTCGGTGCGGTAAAACCGGTAAAGGAGATATTCGCGGTATACTCCGACAGCTTATCCTTGCCGATCACGTTGTTCAGGTAGTCACATTCCTCGGTGGTTCTGCCGTCATTCCATAGAATCGCCGGGCGGATCACCTGATCCTTCTCGTCCAGAATGACAAGTCCATGCATCTGTCCTCCAAAGCTGATGCCTGCCACCTGATTCTTGTCTGCGTCTTTTAAAAGCTCCCGGATGCCCTCCATGGTCTGTTCATACCAGTCCTGAGGATTCTGTTCCGACCAGCCGGGATGCGGGAAATACAAGGGGTATTCCCGGGATACAATATTGCAAATATTCCCCTGACTATCCATTAACAACAGTTTTACCGCTGACGTACCAAGATCAATCCCAATATATAGCATACTCTTCCTCCCATTTTTATCTGTACGGCATTTTTTGTCCCATAAGTTTCATTTTATTTGTGTTTACTGTTTACTTCCGTTTCGCCGCCTTTATGTGCTCGTGCACGCTATGTATTAATCATAACTGCTGTGAGAAATATTTTCAAGTAGAAATTTTATTTTTCCTATGATTTTCTCTAAAAAATGAAGCTGTATGCTCCCGATGTCCGTCTATCCAAACCGTGCTCGGACAAGTGAGCAACATTAATTGACTTTATGTGGAAATTGTGATACTTTTATAACAAAATATAGGGGGCTTTTTATGGCTACGATCAAAGAAATTGCAGCTCTTGCCGGAGTATCCCGCGGCACCGTGGACCGTGTCTTGAATGATCGCGGTGCAGTAAACCCGGAGACTGCTGAGAAAATCAGAAAAATAGCAAAAGAACTGGACTATAAACCCAATCGTGCCGGTCTGGTCCTGGCTGCTCAGAAAAAGAGATTGAAGTTAGGCGTCATTCTGTTTTCCACCGGGAATCCCTTTTTCCAGGATGTATTGGCAGGAATCGATGAAAAAGCGGAAGAGCTGGCAAATTACAACTGCACTGTAATTACAAAGAAGATCTCCTTCGGTGTGGAGGCACAGCTGCAGACAATCGACGAGCTACTGGCGGAAGAGGTAAACGGCATCGCCATGACTCCTTATAATGACGCCCGGATCCGCAACCGTATCAATGCGTTATATGAACAAGGCATCCCCGTAGTCACGCTGAATACAGACATTGAAAATTCCAGACGCCTCGCTTATGTGGGCAGCAATTATACCCGCAGTGGTGCCACTGCCGCCGGGCTTTTACAGCTGATGACTTCCGGTACGGTAAACATTGGAATCGTCACCGGTTCTTCCAATATCCTCTGCCATACGGAGCGCATTGCCGGATTTATGAAAACCTTAGTCCCTTACCGTGACCGGATCCACGTGATAGACACGGTGGAGATCCACGACGATGAAGTGGAAAGCTACGAGAAGACCACTGCACTGTTATCAGAACACCCCGAGATCAATGCGCTGTTTTTTGCTGCCGGCGGTGTCTATGGCGGCTGCCGCAGTGTGGAAGCTTTGGAGCGAAAAGGTTCCGTCCGGATCATTGCTTTCGATCTGGTCCCTACCACGAGACAGATGTTGGAAAATGGCACGATTGCCGCTATTATCTGCCAGCAGCCAAAAATTCAGGGCAGCAAACCGCTTTCCCTGCTGTTCACCTATCTGACCACCGGAGAGACTCCGGAGAAGGAATACAATTATACCGCGGTGGATATCCGGATCAAAGAAAATCTCTAAAACTTTCTTAAGATTCTTCCGACACCCTTGTCATTCACAATATATAGTATTATAATATAGACGTTATCTACGAAATGTTGTTTTAAGGGGTACTAAAGCGGGGGAGTCTTTCATCAATGAATTTATCTGATCTGAAACGAAATGCATATATGTTGCGCGGTTCTGATGCAAAACGTGGTTACATGCGCTGGTGGCATTCTTTCCAGGGCGTTTGTCCCACGACGCAGGAGACCCGCACTTTTTTTGTGGAATATAGTATTCTGAATCCGGCTCTCGGAACCACACAGCCGATTCTCGGACAACACCCCTATTACAAACGGCATGGCATGAAGCCTTCTTATGTCTGTATCAAAGCAGGCGTTTTCCCTAAGAACGGTGACGGTGGGCTGCAATTGCAGTCCTACTATCCCATGACCTCTCTACAGGTAGCACAGGATCCTTTTTATATGCAGATTGAGGAATGTGTCTTAAGTGAAAATCGCATCAGTGGCGCCATCGAGATCTCCGAGGATACCGCACGGCATCGCTCTCTGATGACCGATGCCGGCAGTTTTGTATGGGATCTGGAAATGCACAAGGCGGTAGCCTGCCATACCGGATATATTGCAAATGCGTTTTTTACGGTGATTCATGCGTTGGAAAGCTTCTGGCACGGTGAGGGAATCCGGACCTTTTTCCGCGGAACTGTTAATTTAAACGGTGTCACCTATGATATTACACCGGAGACTTCCTACGGCTATGCAGACAAGCATTGGGGACGCAGCTACAATCAGCCATGGCTGCAGTTTGCTTCCGGTCATCTGATCAGTGAACGCAGTGGTCGTGAGCTGAAACATTCCGCTCTCGCCATCGACGGCTGTTGTCCGAAGTTTTTATTTTTCCCCATGCGGCGAAGAATCCTGATGCAGCTGACTTATACCGGAGAAGATTTCGAATATCATTTCGGCAAACCGCTTACGTTGCCCCGTTGCAAATGGAAGGTAAAAGAAACCAACAAACGTTTTATCTGGCATTTCAAAGCGCAGAACCGTACTTCCGTCATACGCATCTCAGGAAGCTGCAGTAAGGAACAGATGATGCCCCTGCTCTATGAAAATCCGGATGGAAAAGTCTCTCCCGCTCCTCTATGGGAGGGCGGCACTGCTGTCGGAACCATTGAATTGTATCGAAGAGTCGGCGGTTCTTTGGAGCTAATTGACAGACTTCAATTTGAAAATGGATTGTGTGCTTATCAAAGATTTTAATTTTCCGCGTAAAAAACTGCTGCCGCAGATTTCTCTGACGACAGCAGTTTTTATATGTCTTTTGATGATTTAAATTGCCTCTTCCGGCTCTTCTAATGCTTTCTCGTAACTCTCCAGGATTACTTTCTGTAAATTCTCTCTGGTGGAAGAATTGATGGGATGTGCAATATCCCGATATTCTCCATCCGTTGCCTTCTTGCTGGGCATTGCAATGAATAATCCTTTTTCGCCTTCGATCACTTTAATATCATGCACTACGAATTCGTCATCCAGTGTAATGGATACAACCGCTTTCATCTTGCCTTCCTTGGTGATCTTACGAACACGTACATCTGTAATCTGCATTTGCTAACCCCCTTGGTATTGTTGCAGTGATCCCTACGCATTTTTCCGCCCTGCGGGCTCTCGAAATGCTACAGATATTCGTATTCCGGGCTATCGCCCTGCATACTCATATCTGTTGGATCCGGATCACTTAAATGACATACCTTTCATTACGTTCTACTACGATCTTGACTTCGCCTTCTCCCACAAAGTACGAATTTGCTCGGATCGTATCACGGCTCTCCACAATACAATTCTCAATATGCGTGTTATCTCCAATATATACGTCATTGAGGATAATGGAATTCTTGATCACACAATTATTGCCAATATAGCTCTTTTTGAAAATGACGGAATTCTCTACCACACCATTCACGATACATCCGCTGGATACCAGGCTGTTGCGCACCTGGGAACCGGGATTGTATTTTGCGGGAGGCAGATCGTCTACCTTGGAATATACATCCGGATACTGTTTGAAGAAGTAATTTCTCACATCTGCTTTCAGGAAATCCATGTTGGTACTGTAATAATCGTCTACCGATGCGATATTTCTCCAGTAATCCTTGATCTTATATCCGTAGATTCTCTTCAGATCCTTGTAGCGGATCAGAATATCTCTTACAAAATCATAGCGGTCTTCCTCAGCACACTTCTCGATCATCTCAATGAGCAGTCGCCGACGTACCACATAGATACCGCAGGAGATGGTATTGGTCTTGGCCTGCAGAGGCTTTTCCTCAAATTCTTCGATACGGCTTTCCTCATTCATGCGGATCGTACCGAAACGCTCTACATTGGTACCGGCTTCCATATCGCGGCAGACTACAGTGATATCTGCCTTTTTCTCAATGTGATATTCCAGCACCTTATTGTAATCCAGCTTATATACACAGTCACCGGAAGCGATGACCACATAAGGTTCATGGCTGTTCTTTAGGAAGCTGAGATTCTGATAAATAGCATCCGCAGTTCCTCTGTACCAGTTGCTGTTCTCTGCTGTCACAGCGGGAGTGAATACATACAATCCACCCTGTTTGCGTCCGAAATCCCACCATTTGGAGGAGTTCAGATGTTCGTTCAGACTTCTTGCATTATACTGGGTAAATACTGCCACTTTCTGAATATGAGAGTTGGTCATGTTACTCAGTGTAAAGTCAATACTGCGGTAGCTGCCTGCGATAGGCATGGCGCATATTGCTCTCTTTTGGGAGAGTTCCCGCATTCTGTGATTGTTACCGCCTGCTAAAATAATTCCAATCGCTCTCACTGCTATTCACCTGCCTTAATTAATGTTTTGCCGCTTGCGAGCTGGGAATCCTCATAATCTGCAGCAGCTGTCACTCCGGATATCACTGAGTTTTTGCCTACGCTGATACCGTCAGGAATCACGCTCTTCTCACCGATGGTTACAAGTCCGTGGTTGTAAATATGAGGTGCAGTATCGTTCTCTGTTTCTTCACCAACACCTAATTTTACCTGATTACCTACCACAACGTTCTCTGCGATAATTGCCTTATTGATCTCGCATCCTTCACCGATCTGTGTCTGGTTCATGATAATGGAATCGCGGATCACGGTTCCCTTGCCGATCGTTACGCCGCATCCGATGACGGAATTATATACCTCTCCATAGATATCGGAACCTTCGCCGATGATACTTCTCTCTACCACACTGTCCCCAGCGATGTAATCGGGGGGCTGGATCTCACTCTTGGTATAAATCTTCCAGTACTCCTCATACAGGTTGAACTCGGGCACAATATCGATCAGTTCCATATTAGCTTCCCAATAGGAGCTTAAGGTACCTACGTCCTTCCAGTAACCGGTGAACTCGTATGCATACAGCGGAGCTCCCTTTTCATGACAATAAGGAATGACATGCTTGCCGAAATCCAGTGCCGGCTGATCTGCCATAGCAATCAATGCTTCCTTCAATGTCTTCCAGTTGAATATGTAAATACCCATACTTGCAAGATTGCTTCTGGGATGTTCCGGTTTCTCTTCAAACTCGGTGATACGATGGTTCTCATCTGCGATCATGATACCGAAACGGCTTGCCTCCTCAATGGGAACCGGCATTACCGCAATGGTAACCTCTGCATTGTTGGCCTTATGGAAGTCCAACATAACTTCATAATCCATCTTATAAATATGATCTCCGGAAAGGATCAGAACATATTCGGGATTGTAGCTCTCCATATATTCCAGGTTCTGATAGATCGCATTTGCAGTACCTGTATACCATTCACTGTTGCTACTCTTCTCATAGGGAGGCAGTACGGTCACACCTCCGATATTGCGATCCAGATCCCAGGGAATACCGATCCCGATATGGGTATTCAGTCTGAGCGGCTGATACT
>ERZ1026846.34-NODE-34-length-97831-cov-4.985569_pt1 | contig 97831 bp, 113 predicted proteins | sample MGYA00380153_ERZ1026846 | MGnify/ENA primary metagenome ERZ1026846 (study PRJEB33269, sample SAMEA4719789) | human gut metagenome | biome: human-associated habitat; feature: organic feature; material: feces | place: Cameroon | collected 2013-10 ...
GGATACTGCCATAAGAGCGGTGATGGCGGAAAAATGGGTGGACGGTTCCGACGGTGCCATGGCAATGGAGATTGTTGCCTCGCCGCCTGCCGCCGACGTTGTGCCGGTGGTGCATGGAAAGTGGATTCGACCGCACTGGAAAAACAGTGATTATTGTTGTGACTGTTCAGAGTGTGACGGGGAAGCAATGCACAGAGAATATCAATGGAACAAAAAGGGTATTTACCCTATGTGTCCTAAATGCGGCGCGAAGATGGACGGAGGCGCAGAATAATGCGGAATCCGTGCAAAGACTGCATTTATTATCACAAAGAGAACGGAACTTGTCAGTCGAAGAAATGCGCTACTTATGGCGACGGAAAAGTATCTTGGATTGATAGATTATTTTGTTCTCCGTGTAAAAATTGAGGAGAGGCGGACAATGGATTTAGCAAACAACGAATTTTGAAGATACGCTTAATCGCCTGGACGAATATCTGACTATCTTGGACGATGATGCATTTTTTCGCAAAACTGGGCACTAGTCTTGAAGAACTAAAGTGTAAATCTAAAGGAGCGAAAAAAATGATTGATCCTAAGAAGCTGATTGACTTGCTTGAAAAACTTGACGCTGCTTATGTCAAGGTTGATGTAGGTGAGAGATGTGTAATCGCTGGTACAGCAGAATTCAGCAAGTAGGTGGATGAGAATTGGGACGCTGAAACAGGTAGAGAGGATAGAGAGAAAAAAGGTAATAAATAAGGAGAAAACAACTTGAATCCAGTATTCTACGCGCTTTGTATCATCGTCGGGGTGTTTATCTGGGCCTGCTGCGCTTTCATGTTTAAGAAGCTCGGCAGCTTTCTGACAAGCATCTTCGGCGATGCGATAAAGGAAATGTCCGATGAGGACGAAGAAAACAAAAACGAAGGAGAAAACAAACATGAGTAAAGGTGCAATCGGCGGCGTCGTTCTGGCGGCCGCTCTGGTATTCGGCGGTATCGGAACTTTCGTGTGTACGGAACGAATCCCGACCGGCTACGTCGGTGTGGTTTACAGCATGAACGGCGGCGTACAGGACGAGGTTTTAACACAGGGTTTCCATGTCGTAAGTCCGACCAAGAAGGTAAAGAGGTTCACCGTCGGCAATGAGCAGCTCGTTCTGACCAAGGATTCCCGCGACGGCAGTGAGGGCGACGATTCCTTTAACGTAGCAACGGCAGATAACGCCAACATCAATATCAGCTTCCAGATGTCCTACCGTTTTAAGCAGGATGAGGTCGTTGATACCTATAAGAAGTTCCGCGGCATGGACGGTGAGGACATCGTAAACAACCGTGTCCGCACGATTCTCAAGTCCAAAATTTCCGAGGTTACGACCGATTATACCATGATGGACATCTATTCCGGCGACCGCGCGAAGATCAACACCCAGCTGACAGAGGCTCTTTCCGAGAAGCTCGGCGACGAGTTCGGTATTGATGTGATTGACGCCTCGATTATCGACGTACATCCTGATGAGCAGCTGCAGCAGACGATCAATGACCGTGTGACGGCGATGCAGAAGAAGCAGCAGGCTGAAGCGGAGCAGGAAACCATCAAGGTACAGAACCAGACGAAGATTCTGGAAGCGCAGGCTGACGCGCAGGCGAAGCAGATTGCAGCAGAGGCAGAAGCCAAGGCAAACTCGACGATTTCTGCTTCTCTGACCGATAAGCTGCTCAAGAAGATGGAAATGGAAGCCCGCGAGAAGCATGGTTGGATTACCGTTCAGGGCGGCACTGTGGTAACAGATACCAAGTAAAAAATTTTTTTGAAAAATTTTCAGATTTCGCGTCCCAAAAATCGATTTTTTGTATAGTAGTATATGTAGGCAAAAAACGATGGCAGTGTGGCGACGGCGGGGAAGACCGCTGACAGCCGGGAAAGACCGGCAACATGAGGAGCGTCCGGTGACAGAGTTATGGTGCGACGGGCGGGCTCACGAACAGCAAATATATACAAAAAACTTTCTGCAAAAAAGTTTCTCGCGGTTCGACTCCGCGGCTCCTCAAAAATCCGCCAAATGAATATGCCCGGTGTAGCTCAATCGGATAGAGCGCGTAATATGTGAGCTGATAAGTTCGCTGACAGCAAATTTCTTTTAGATTTGTAATCTCGAGGTCGTCGGTTCGAGTCCGGCCTCCGGGCAACTTCTTCTAAGTCACTGAGAAGTAAAAGAGAAAAAGGCGACTGAGTCGTGGGTTGACAGCCTACGCAGTTCTGAATCATCAGTTCTTTCGTCTGACAGCTCGGAAAAGACGAGCAATAACGAGGTGTGGCTCAGCTTGGTAGAGCACTCGCTTTGGGAGCGAGATGCCGCAGGTTCGAATCCTGTCACCTCGACCAATCCTCACCGTGCGGAGGAAATTATATGTCCGTGAGCAAACTCCACTCACACACACCGCTTGGCACGGCAAGCGAACCTCCCGCGACTCGTCACCGCGGGAGATATGCAGGTATCGTCTAACGGTTAAGATGTCAGATTTCCAATCTGAAGATGTGGTTTCGATTACCATTACCTGCTCCATATGTTGCCGTGGCGGAATTGGCATACGCGAGCGTCTCAAACACGCTTTTCTCTGGGTTCGATCCCCAGCGGCAACACCAAATGCGATTGTGGCGGAATTGGCAGACGCAGCGGATTTAAGTTCCGCTGGGAGATTCCCGTGAGAGTTCGACCCTCTCCAGTCGCACCAACAATATACGGCGGTGGCAGAGCGGCAATGCATCCCCACATGAAAATGCGAGCTGACAAGTTCACTGACAGCAACTTTGAAACATTCAAGAGGACATAGGCTGGTTCGACTCCAGCCCGCCGCACCACAGGGACACTCACAGCAAACTTACAGGCTTTGACTTTTAATCAAAATACCTTTGTGTCCCGCATCCCTCCAAAGGGCGCGTACAGCAACTTTCCAAGAACTTAACTGATAATTAAGAATTCTAAAGCGCTCTGTGGAATCAAAACAAGGAGGAAAACAAAATGGATTTTACAACCGCAATGACTAACACGCTGAACGAAGATTACAACGTCAGCGTCACCGAAAACGGCGCTGTCGGTTACAGAACGACCGGTAAAGCACTGCTCGACCTGAATTTCTCCGTAGCCTCGCTCCGCAGCGCAAGCGAAGCTGAGATCGTGAGTAAGTTCGTCAAGGCATTCTTTGAGGACAAAATGGCCGCGATGAAGTGGCTGTTCTTTGCTCGAGATGTTCGCGGCGGACTTGGCGAGCGCCGCCTGTTCCGCGCCGTAATGAAGTATCTGGCGGACAACCTGCCGGAATATGTTCGCCCAGTAATCAAGCTGGTTGCGGAATACGGTCGCTACGACGACCTGCTGTGCCTGCTGGATACCGGCCTTGTTTCGGAAGTATACCCACTTATTGAAGAACAGCTGAACAGAGACCTCAAATCAATGAAGGCCGGCCAGCCGATTTCCTTACTTGCAAAATGGCTCCCGTCTCCGGGCGCTTCTTCTTACAATTCCCGTCGATATGCAAAGATTATTTGTAATCGACTGAACTTCACTCAGAAGTATTACCGCCAGACTCTTTCCAAACTACGCGGTTATCTCGATGTAGTCGAGAAGAAGATGTCCGCCAAACAGTGGGACGAGATCAAGTATGAAGCAGTTCCGTCTCGCGCAAACCTGATCTACAACAAGGCATTTCTCCGAAATGACGAAGAGCGCCGCCGTGTTTATCTGGAAAGTCTCGCTAAAGGCGAAACCAAGATCAATGCAGGCACGCTGTTCCCGCACGAGATTGTCCATAAGTACGGCAACTCTGAATGGTATGTATCTATCAAGTATGACGAGACACTCGAGCAACTCTGGAAGGCTCTGCCTGATACGGTGAACGGTAACGGGAACACCATTGTCGTAGCGGACGGCAGCGGCAGTATGACCTGCGGCGTAGACCCGCACAGCAGCGTAACTGCACTGGACGTAGCAAACGCACTCGCGATTTACTTCGCGGAGCATTCCTCCGGTCAGTTCAAGGACAAGTACATCACGTTTTCCAATTGTCCTCAACTGGTTGATTTCTCAAAGGCAAAGAACCTTCGTGAGAAGCTGTTGATTGCCAAGCAGCATAACGAGGTGGCGAACACCAACATCGAAGCTGTTTTCAACCTGATTTTGACCACAGCGGTCAGCAATCGAATGAAGCAGGAAGATATGCCGCAAAACATCCTGATTATCTCCGATATGGAGTTCGACACCTGCGCAACTTGCGGCAGTCGATCAGATTACTGGAACCGCGAGCGGCCGGATTCCCGCCTGTTCGATGTAATTCGCCAGAAATATGAAGCTGCCGGTTATAAACTGCCGCGCCTCGTGTTCTGGAATGTCAACAGCCGCACCGGCACCATTCCGGTTAAGGAAAACGATCTCGGCGTTGCACTGGTTAGCGGTTTCAGCCAGAATGTAGCTTCTATGGTGATGAGCGGTAATCTCGACCCGTATGAATGCCTTATGGAAACGCTCAACAGCGAGCGCTATCAGCCGATTGAAGAAGCATTGGAGTATGTCGTATGATACTTCTGATAATATTCTATATTCTAATTGGCTCAGTTACTTGCGGAACAAATTACTACGTTCTGCAGGACAGAAGATATGAACGATATTTCGATGATTTTAGTTGTGTGGGCGGGTCAATTCTCTACGGTATCTTCTGGCCGTTTGCTATTGGGGTTGTTGTAGCCAGAGTGTATCAGTACATTCAAAAGTACAAGTAATCGAGGTTTGCGGTAATCCTTAAACCGCACTTTTACGGGTGAGTGGTGAACAGGAAACACCGGAGAGTAATATCATCGAAAAGTAGGTTCGAATCCTGCCTCACCCGAATCGCACCGCAGATCAACAAGGCTTGCAAGCATCTGCGGTGAACAGTCCGTGCCTGCGGGATGTCCTCGGACTATCACTAAAAATAAAAAGACGTCCCGCTACACGCGGCAGTACCCAAGAGGCTGAAGGGGTCGGTCTTGAAAACCGATAGGGCGGGAAACCGTCGCGGGGATTCAAATTCCTCCTGCCGCGCCAAGAATGCAGTTCGATTCTGCTCGCTGACCGAGGTTTGGTAAGCTAACACGGTTCCCGTTCGATTCGGGCAGGTGACCTTCGGGTTCCATTGGTATGGTAATGGTCAACGGTGTTCTCTCGCGTCGCGTCCGTTAAGCGTGACAACTACTGTTGAGAGGCTGTGATTCTTTGTTTGATGCATTGACAATTTCAGATTACATTATTCGACGCTGCTCCGACGAAGGACATATTGTCAGCAATCTGAAATTACAGAAGTTACTGTATTTCGTTCAAGCTGAGTTCCTTATTTGTTATCGGAAACCATGTTTCCGAGAGAAAATTGTCGCTTGGGATTTTGGGCCAGTAGTTCCGGAAGTGTATCGCAAATTTTGTATTTTCGGTTCTGCTCATATTCCAGTATCCGCAGTCACAAATCCGGTATTGTCTAAGGAAACCAAAGAACTTATCGACGGTATCGTCTTTACATGTCTGCCATTCAGTTCGCCACAGCTTGTCGAAATCACTCAGCATCAAAACCCGTGGATCTGTGCTTATGCAAAGGGCTACGGCACAGAGATTACTAATGAGTCCATCCTCAGCTTTTTCGAGGCATAATATCTCCCTCCATGTACGGCGAACGCAATCCGCGGCACAACGCTCGGCCGGTTCGATTCCGGCGAGGGAGAATCGGCTGACCTTTCCTGTCGATCCAGAAAAGAGGAGTGGCACAACCTTTCCGGTGTTTTGGTTAAACCGATTCAGCGCTGCTCGCGCGTAGAGCATTTCAGAAAGGCATATCTGAGATGAAAGAGTGTTGGCATTAAAGTGCCTGAGTTGAAACGGGAGCGTTTGTAGGGAATGGGATACTATGCCATGCTATTCCCGAGTTACTGGTTGCTAAAGGCAGAGGCCGCCGGCGAAAGCAGCTTCAACTGGTTATCCCGCCAGCTGAAAGTGAAGAAAGACGGGGCACGGTCTGATTAGGCAACGTGCTTAATGGTACCGCGCCGGTACGACAGCCATCGGTCAAATGATGTCCTATCGGAATAGTGAAGGGGATAGAGAATCGCCGCGTCCGAAAGTCCGACCAACTCTCGGCCGGCGAAACTCGCATTCTAAAATTGAATGGAGGTGATCTAAGTGGGCGTAAAGCAGAACGTAAAGCACTTCTTTAGAGGGCTGTACGAGGCAAACCTCGCGGCTCAAAAGGAAGTCCGCGGCTTTGGTCATTTCGACATTCGATAAACACCGCCCGCGTTTCGCGGGCCAATATGCTGGCATGGCGCAATTGGTAGCGCATCTGAGTTGTAATCAGAGGGTTTTCTCGGTTCGATTCCGAGTGCCAGCTCCATGATAAAACCATTGTTTGAGGTGAAATTATGATCGGCGCAATTATCGGTGATATTGTCGGCTCACGTTTCGAGTACGACAACATTAAAATCAAAGACTTTGAGTTGTTCACGGACGACTGCCACTTCACCGACGATACAGTCCTGACAGTTGCTGTCGCAGGTGCATTGCTAGACGGTGGCCGACCAAGTTATTCGCAATTACAGAAGAGTGCAAAAGTGTGGTTGCGCGGTCTTGCAAAGAAGTACCCTGACGCAGACTACGGCACACGTTTTGAAGATTGGGTCAATCGCAAATCCGATGAGCCGACCAACAGCTATGGGAATGGAGCTGCGAGTCGAATTTCTCCTGTCGGCTTTGTTACCGCAAGTCGTGAACAGACGATAACGCTCGCGGATACGATTACCGGCGTAACGCATAATCATGTTCACGCGCTCATTGGTGCCAGCGCGGTGGCTGTGTCAACGTATTATGCGCGAATCGGGTGGCCAAAAGAGCAGATCAAGAAACACATCAACGAATATTTTTACCAAATGGACTTCACTCTGGATGAAATTCGGCCAGCGTATTCGTATTCTCTGGCGTGTTGGGATACCGTCCCGCAGGCGCTCGAAGCGTTTTTTGAATCGACCAGTTTTGAGGATGCTATCCGCAACGCGATTTCAATCGGTGGCGATAGCGATACGATTGCCGCAATTACCGGCGGTGTAGCCGAAGCATACTATGGCGTGTCGCAGGAATTAAGAGAAAAGGCCGAATCTTATCTGGACGAACGACTTCTTCGTGTTATCCATGCCTTTGAAAACCTATTTGAACGATGAGGTGTTCGTAGCGTGACATTAAATGAAGCGATTGAACATTTTAAGCGTAAATACTGGGCAAAAACAGATGAAGATGGCGTTGAGTTCACACAGCTTTCACATTGGCTGACCGAACTGAAAGAACTGCGAAAGTTGTGCGACTCTAAGCTGATAGACAACCGCCCACTTACACCGCGCGAGTTGATGTCCTTAGACGGCGAGGTAGTTTGGGTTAAAACCCAAAGCGATTACGTCGTAAATCAGTGCATGGTTGTGGATGCAACCACTCAGGTATGTGGTTCATTGTTGCCGGGAACTGTCTTGTCGTTTGTAGATGGAGCGAATCGTAATTGTGCTTATTGGGACTTGTGGGCAGCTTATCGTCTCAAACAGGAGGATCAAGAAAAGTGAAAATACTTAAACACGGGTTTCGTGAGCCGCCGAGGCCGATTGTGCATCGGGTGACCTGCGAAATATGTCATTGTGTATTCGAGTGTGAACATGATGAAATAGTCATCGATACACAACGTGGCTGTGGATTTATAGTGTGTCCAGACTGCGGTTCATCAATCGCTGTCACGAAAGTATATTCATCGTATTATTAACACGGAAGGGAACAAAATATGAAATATCGAAAGAAGCCGGAATTTGTCGAAGCCATTCAGTGGACTACTGGATTTCGTATCTTTAAGAAAATCAAAGAGCTGTGCCAATCGTCCTGCTGTGTAGTTGAATATCGAGGTGACGATTATCTAACCCTTACTCATCCCGACGGCGATGTAATTTATGTCTACCCCGGAGATTATATTATTAAAAATTCTTTCGGAGCAATTATATGTTGGGGTAGAGATCTCTTCGAGAAAACATACGAATTGCCTGAAACAGAAGATGTTGAGGCCCAGAAGGAATGCGAAGCAATCTCTGTTGAGCCTAGCTGGCAGGAACGTATGCAGGCCGAATATCACGACCTCAAGACCCGCTACGAGAAGCTGCACCGCATGGTGACGAAGTACGAGGCCGGAACGCTTGACTTCACTCCTAATTGTTCTCTTGACCTGCTCCGTCAGCAGAAGCGCCACATGGGCGAATATCTGCACGACCTTGAAATCCGCGCTGAAGTTGAGGGGATCGAGCTGTGAAAGTGATCACTCACGGAAAATTCGGTGCACGAAGACATAGATGCGTCGGGTGCGAATGTGTGTTCGAGTACACGACGGACGATATCCATTACGAGGGCACAGACAACGGTCGGAAATCATTCGTTCTGTGCCCTGAGTGCGGCAGGCCAGTCGCGGCTATGTGGAGGAAGAGATAAATATGTGGGACGATAACGACTACTGTTACGAATGCACCGGATACGGTGATGACTGGTACGAGGATGAGAACGGCGAACTTCGTTCTCGCTGCGGTGACTGCCCGTTCAATCCGTCATACGATTCCGAGGAAGATTGGTAATGTACGACAGCTTCATCGATATTTGGGAGGGAAATCCTATGTGGGGGCAGTTTATTGAAGACTGGGAAACGCCAGAAGAACGAAACGACGATTCAGCAAAACGTTGGATCGTCGAGCTTGCGGATAACGGCTGGATGGATCATATCTGTCCGGTATGTCATTATAAACGCAATCTGGACAACCATGTGATCAACACATACCGATACTGCCCGTATTGCGGCACACGACTCTATGGAGGAGGAAACGAAGATGGGTCTCGACATTACGATTAAGGAAAGACAGGAGTTCCGCTGCCCAGACTGCGGCAAGCTCGTCACGACAAAGGATGTCAACGAGGTTAGTACCGGAGGGTCTGAGTGGTACGATTTTCTGAAGTCAATCAATTATTATACCGGGAACGGCGACTGCGATTGGTACGGCAAAGACATGGTGCTTACAGAAGAGCAGGCTCGTGCTCTCGCCGAGTATTCCGTCAAGAAGGTTTACTGGCCGAACAACGAGATCGAAAGGCTCGTGGCTGTCGCTCTGCTGAGAGGTCATAAGGTGATTGTCAGTGCAGACTGGTAACAAAAAGATGCGCGATCTCAGAACCGGCGATGTCTTTGTACGAGATGGCGTTACCTATGTAGCAATCGCCGAACCATACTACGGCACAGTATGGGTAACAAAGCCGGAACTCGTAAACGAGAAGGGTGTATACAGTTACACATCGGCTGCTTTGCTGCAATACGAACAAGACGATGAGGCAGAAGTCATCGGCAAAGATGAGCGCCCTCTGAAGATGTTCCGGCGAAAGCACACTTATTCTAACGAAAAGGAGTAACCTAAATGCGACTTTACTGGCTCTCGTTTATCATCCCGTTCTTTATCCTGTCCGTTATGGACGCAAAGAAGGTATGGGGGAAGATCAAAGAAGCCCGCAGGAACCCGGAAGCTCGGGCTGACGCGCTGAATCTCGGACTCTCCGTGTATGCGCTGATTGTCTGCACGGGGTTGATGATCCTGATGATGCTCGGGGTGGTCGGATGATCTTCTGGCTCTCGCTCTTCGTTATAACTGTGACAATGGATTGGCTTATTGTTAATGCGTCAACAGAAGAAGAAGAACTAGTCGCAGCAGTTCTCGGAATCATAGCGATGATTATGATACTTGTGTACTTTGCGCGGTAAGGAGATTTTATGACAGCAGGAATTATTGCACTCTTATTCGGTGTGGCCGGGTTTATCCTAAACACGTCCTCTGGCCGAGTAAAAGGCGACCGAATTCTGCGATGGCAGCTGAAAAGCGCCGCAGAATCGTGCTTTATCTTCTCGGTTTTGTTCTGGATGGCTTTCGCATTCCACTTGATTTGTACGATGAGAGGTGCAACATGAAAAAGTATGTGCATACGGCAATGATCACTTCTGGTTCCGCGGACAATTTCAATGAACGATTAGCAAGTACGATTGAGGACTTTCAGAATCACGGTTGTGAAGTCGAAGTTCAATATCAGACAGTGTTCAGAAAATCATCTGAATATTTTCTATATACCGCGCTGGTTCTTGCGTACAGAGAGGAAGATAACTTATGAAAAGCAAACCGTGCTATACCACTCCTAGCGAAGAAGAAAAGAATGTAGAACTGAGAACATGGTTGGAATTCAAAGAACAGGGTTTTTTGTGGTTCATCAATTCGATTCTCCATGTGTTTGGCTGGACAATCGCAATTGAAGAGGAGCTTCATTCGGGGGAGATTGTTGCTCGAGTCTATCGCACTAAATTCAGAGGATTCCCGGAAGAGACCAACACGAGGGGCTATGCTCTTATCGCGGAGTACATGAAGAACAACGCAGACGCAATCTACGACGAGGCGACGAAAGGCTGATTTGATTATGCATTACATTCCACAAATTCAAAAAGACGATATTGCTGACATATATGTGGCTGGCATGAAATTATTCTCGGTCAGACTCGGAGAGATTGATTGTTCTTTCGAAACGGTCGAAATCAGGAAAGAAGTCAGGCCGGGTGTAGTTGAAGTGGCAGTTCCTGCGGATTTTGTACCTAATTGCAAAATCACAATAGAAGGAACTGTCCAGTCAGACGTAGAGCTCTCCTTTACAAAATCCGTATCGCCCGAGAGGGGCGATACGGCTGACGATATGATCAGCGAATTACAACAATTCATTATCGAAAAGTAAATCTGAGCGTGAAAGGAGCTGAATCAGGTGGCAAATAATAATTATTGGATAGGCAAAGAGGCACGAGCTAAAAGGGCTGCCGAATGGACAACTAAGAATACGAGAGAACACAGCGAGGAAATAAGACGAAGCGTTGCCAACGCTAAGATCTACGATGATGAGGATGGACGCAAGCGCGTTTTCATGCCAGGCGCCCCCATCTCTGTGCCGGTTCTTCGCTTGCTCGCAGAAGACTCTGTTACGGCCCTCTGTAATTGCAAAGCAAAGCATCCCTCGCAAAAGGTCGCCGTGCTCAATTTCGCGTCCTACAAGAACCCAGGCGGTATGTTCCTAAAGGGTAGCCGCGCACAGGAAGAGTGCCTGTGCCACGAGTCGTTCTTGTATAATGTGTTGTGTGAGTTTGAGGAAGAGTATTATAGTCAGAATCGAAAAACGCTACGCCGAGCAATGTACACCAATCGCGCCATTTATGCCCCTGACGTCCACTTTTACCACAACGGGGGAGATGTGACCTGCGACGTCATTACATGTGCAGCTCCCAATTTTTCTGCAGGTGCCAAGTACGCGAACGTAGATCCCGCAACTAACAGCAAAGCCTTATTTTCTCGTATTCGCTTTGTTTTGGACGTTGCCGCAGTGCAGAAAGTAGATACGCTGGTTCTTGGCGCGTTCGGCTGCGGTGTATTTGGACAGAACCCAACGGAGGTAGCTGAGATCATGCGAGACCTTGCAGGGAAATATCCTTTTGCTGAAGTCATATTTGCAATACCTGACCCAAACCATGAGAATTATGTTTCGTTTGCTAAGGTTTTCGATAATCACTGATTTTCGGATTACTAGAATGAGGTTTTTATATGGACTTTTCTGAGCGATTTCCCGATATGAAAGTAGGAGAAGCAAAGCATTCACTTCTTAAACATCAGATCAGCTTACCATGTTGTATCTGCGGAAAGAAGACCTCGTTCTCTGATCTTCGTTTTGGACGAAGATTTTGCAGCTCAGGCTGCTTCGACACATTTTACGACGAGGTGTATGAATGAAGAAGATTTTTATTGCCGCTACGATTGTTTGTTTATCCTTGGTGACATTAACTGGCTGTTCGGTTGCGGTGCGAGAGTCATCTGAAGATCCTGACGCTATCTCGACTATTGGACTTAGATCAAGTCAAGGAAGCGGATTGTTTTGTGACGTTTGCGGTAAAGAGTTGAGTAACCGAGAATGCGGCGAAGACTATCAGATTACGTTTTTCAGAGGGCGTCTCGTAGAGGAGACCTACAACTTAGTATGTCCTGATTGCGCAGACAACATTGAAGCGTACATTGAACAATTAGGGAGCGAATCATAATGACCAGAGTATTTTGTGACATCTGCGGGCAAGAGATACATTCCGGTGTTACAGAACCGATTTACAAGATCGATGTGAAGCTCACGAACGGAATTCCTTACGATGGCAACAGGTCGTATTGTTACAACGAGGTTTGTTCGCAGTGCGCTAAAAACATAGTATCTTACATTCGGCAGTAAAAGGTTAATTTGGAGTGACTTGCAATGAGCGAAACTTCAATTGCAACCAGTGCAAAGCAAATGGCTGAAAGAGAATCAGAAGAAGAGGAGAGAACAGTGACCAAAGGACGTTACACCAGAGATTTTTATTTCCTGCCGACCATTCTGTTTCACAACGGCGAATGTTATGTCAGCGTCGAGCTTGCATGGCTCAAGTGGTATATCGGCATTGTTCTTGCGGAGGATTTCTAATGAGTGACATTTCAGATCTTAGCCCCAAGGCACAGGAGCTTTACCGCAAAATCATGAGCGGCAAATATCTCACAGAACAGAGCGATGATATTCCGCTTCCGATGCGCCGCTATTTCTGCCAAGCACTTCATCTGGTTCGCGGCTGGTTTGAAAGCCACCAAGACCAGATGAAGTTATACTGCATGAACAACACAGCTGGAGCAATCGCCATTCTCAAAGAGATGGAGAAGAATCCTGACGAGCTGATGAAGGGCGACTTCGCAGAGTTTCCGGTGCCGGAACCGTTTAACACGAAGTTAAAGAAAAAAAGCAAAGAAAATGCGAGAAAAACTCGCGAAAAGAGAGAAGAGTGAGTAAAGATGGGAATTCCACAGATTATTGTCCTCATCTGGACAGCATTAGAACTCTACATTGGGTGGTATTATCACGGACAGCCGCTGCCGGGCAAAATTGATTTTCGCGTGCAGTGGATTTCATGTGCGATTAAACTCATTGTTCTGGGGGCTGGTGGCTTCTTCGGCTAATAAAAAAAGCTGACGTCAATCGTCAGCTTCCAAGGTTTGAGCGAGCTTCTTTTTCTCGCGGCATTTTTTAATTCGCATTGAGTTCACAGTAGCGTCCCAATCTTTGCGTGGGCCCTTCCTATAAGGAAGGTAAGAGGAGACTGTGCTTGTAGATATTTTCAAAAGCTCAGCTATGTCCTTAGTCGGCATAGCCGAAACATAGAGATGTTGAATATGTTCAGCGCGTTCTGAAGTAAACAGACCAGCAGTAATAAGGGCTCTCCGGACAGTTTGATAAGAAATGTTCAATTCCGCGGCAACCCTTTTCATGCTTTCTAATGCTCTGTACCTATCTAAAATATCATTGTACTGGCTCATATCCTCACCTCTTTTGTCTATTATACCATAAATAAACTACGGAAACAAGGAGTGACAACTAATGTCAACATACGTTATGGCCGACATCCACGGCGAGATTGACCGTTTCCACGCGATGCTCGACCTTATCAACTTCAGCGCTGACGACCAGCTTTACATCATCGGAGACGTAATCGATCGGGGAGCCGAGGGCGTAGAAATCCTTCTCGAAATCATCGATAAGGGTAACATTCACCTTATTCTCGGCAATCACGAGGATATGATGCTCGGCACGCTGAGCAAAGACTCGTTCCCAGAGGCTCGCAGAATGTGGACGGCAAACGGAGGAAGCAAGACTCGCCGCGATCTGCTTTACCGCCGCACCACTGCTGAGCGAGGAAAAATCCTTCGGTATTGCCACAAGCGGCCAGCAATGGAGACCGTCGAGGTTAACGGCACGATGTGGACTTTGGTTCACGGGCGACCCTCCACCAAGTTTCTCGATATGATCTGGGGCAGAGTGGAAGCTGATGACGATTTCGGCAACGCACATTATATTGTAGGGCACACGCCGACCTGTTATCTGACCAAGCAATTCAAAGAGCCGTACCACATCTTCCACGGCAAGGGATTCCTTTGCATCGACTGCGGATGCGGGAATTTGACGAATCCATACCGCCGACTGGCTTGCTTACGACTGGAAGACATGACAGAATATTACGTCTAAGAGACGCCGCACGACTGTGCGGCGTTCATTTTCCCTTCATCCAAAAATATTTTCAAAAAATCAAAAAAAGTTTGGATTTTCGCGTCCCAAAATCGCGATTTTTGTATAGTAGTATATGTAGACAAAAAACGAGAGCGACCACAGAAAGCGAGTGATTACCATGAGAGAATACCACAAAATCGAAACAATTTTTGAGCGCAGCACCGACGGCGACAAATGCCTGCAATGGGGCAAATTCCGCAATCCGACGGTTGAGTTTTTGAGAAACCTGCCGTGGCAGTTTACCGAGAAGTTGGACGGCACAAACACCCGCGTGTACTGGGATGGCCACAAGGTTTCCTACGGCGGCCGCACCGACCGTGCCCAGATGCCGGTGCCCCTGATGGACTACCTTGTCTCCGCGTTCGGCACGCAGGAAGCTGAGGAGTTGTTCGAGCAGACTTTCGGCGAGCGTGAGGTCATTTTGTTCGGCGAGGGCTATGGCCCCAAGATTCAGAACGGCGGCGCGTACCGAGATGATGTGTCTTTCATGCTGTTCGATGTACTGATCGGCGACAATTACCAGCCGCGCGAGATGGTCGAGAAAACCGCGAAGATGTTCGGCATTGACGTTGTTCCGATTGTCTGCGAGGGCACCATTCAGGACGGCATCGACTTCGTGACAAGTCATCCGAAGAGCACGATGGGCACCGCAATGATGGAAGGCGTTGTCGGACGACCGGCGGTTGAGCTACGAGACCGCTGCGGTAACCGTGTGATCGTTAAGATCAAATGGAAAGACTTTAAGTATTTTGCTGGAAAGGAAGAATGAGTATGGGTGAAGAAGCAACCCTGAACCAGACGTTTCTGGAACGTTTTGACCGTAAGGAGACCTTCGACGAATGGGAGCGCCAGATGATGGCTTGGGGTGAAGTTGGCACCGAAGTCGATAATATCGAGAACGACAGTGGCCGATGGACAACGCACATGACAACGGTTTTCGAGATTGGCGGCCGATATTTCGCAATCGACTGGGATCGCGGACTTACTGAATGTCAGGAGAACGAATACTGGAACCAGCCTGTAGAAGTGACTAAACGCCAGTATGAGAAAACAATCGTGGTAACCGAGTGGGTTCCGATTGAGGAGAAGAACGATGAGAGACCCGGCGAGAATTGATGAGTTCTGCGACCGGCTGAAGATCGCATGGAAGAAGCTGCCGGACTGGCGCTTCGGTCAGTTCATGATGAACTGTTTGGGGTCTATGCACGCGCAAGGCCGCGACCCATTCTTCCCGGAAGAGCCGGAGATGATCGAGTTCATCGAAAAATACGCCGAAAAATACGGAGTCGGCGATTGAGTAAACTGGAGTTTCGCAAAAGGCAATAAGTACGGAGGATCGGAAATGAATGCAAGGAAAGAACGACAATACCTGATTTTTGAACTGGATGATGGCTCGACAGTTAAATATGACCTATCGACGGGCGTCACCTATGGAAAACTTGGCAAGCCAGTGAAGGATCTCAAGACGCAGCTCCGCGGACTTGAGCTCGGCGACATAATCGACAGCTTCGAGGACAAGAAGTATCGAGCCTTCCTGAACTTTGTAGAAGGCTCTCAACGCATTCGGATTACGAATCCCGGAACATTACTGGAGCGAGCGGCTAAGATGAGCCGATTTGAGCAGTTCTTCTCGGCAGGCATCACGAGCATATCTTCTATCTACCGTAAATCCATTGGTGAAACGCCTAAATGGCTTTTGCGAGCTTGTATGCAGTATGGTTGGTTTTTAGATAATGATTTACTCGCAGCCTATTTAGCGATGCCAGATGCTTTTCAGACGGTTTGCAAATTCGAGTATCAAACACTCGACAAGAAAAGACTGCCACAAATTATGAAATGTATTTGTGGTAGTTGGATGAACCCGAAATATAGTATTCAAGAACTGATCGAAGAACATGGATACACTGCCAAGGCGTTGTTTCAGTATATCGACCACTTAATGACCTATGAGGCCATAGAACATGAGGTCAGTCTGCCCGGCGAAATCTTGGATTATGCCCGCATGATGCACGAAATCAGCCCCAAGTTTGACAAATATCCGCGAAACTTCCTTACGACGCATCGGATTGCGTGTCGAAACTACAATCGGTTGAAGAAGCAGTTCGACGAGCAGAAATTCCAAAAACGGCGCGACCCGTCTCTGGAATGTAAGATTGGCCGGTACGTCTTCATTTACCCGAATACGCCGCAGGATATCAAGGATGAGGCAGTGCAGCAGAACAACTGCGTAGCCTCGTATATCGACAGAGTTATCGACGGCCGTTGTCACATTCTCTTTATGCGATACGCGGGATGCCCCGACCAGAGTTTGGTTACCATTGAGGTTCGCGGAAACAAAATCGTACAAGCTCTGCAGAGATACAACCAACCAATGACAGAAGAACAGCGTCGAGCAGTCGATGCTTGGAATAAACGGCATGAAAACAAGGAGAAAGCAGCATGAATTTAGCAAAAGGAACACGAGTAAGAATGACCAAGCCGCTTCAGGAAGGCGACAAGGTCGGCGAGATTTACACCGTAGAACGCTCAAATGAGAGCGTCGTTGTCTTGACCAGAAGCCGTGAATATGAAGTAGACGACTTCATGGGCAGCGGCTTTGGAGTCGGTATCTGCGGTTACGGTGTAACTTCGCAGGAGTTCTCCGAGCACTTTGAGATTATCGGCATGGAAAAGCCGAAAAAGTTTGAGAAGAATGACGGAAACGAGGTGCTTGTTGGCGACTACACTGAAAACGAGCTTGATTATCTCTGGAAACTGGCAGGCTCTTACGAGGATCTCAAAGCTCTGCTGAGGCTCGGTATTAAATGGCACGGCCACGAGAAGAAGAAGAGAGAACGTGCACAGCGAGAATGGACTCAGTGGGAGATTCATCCGATTACTGGGCTTCCATTCTCGGTAAGCCATCAGGAAGGTAAGTCATCAAAGGTGAAGGTCAAGTGCGGCGCTTTTGTCGGTATTGCTTCCTGCAACCCGGAAGATGACTGGGATATTGATCTCGGGATCAAGCTGGCCGCCGCACGCGCAGAAGTCAAGAGAACCAAGGCTCTGGCCGACGAGAAGATTGAAAATCTTCGTTCTATTATGCGACAGATTTACGGAAAGGCGGCGAAGTAATGGCAGACAAAACACAGTTTTTAAGTCCGGAGCAGCTCGCCAAGAATCGGGAAGAGTTCCTGCAGATCCTGCGTGACAATGTGAAGCGCGACGGTGTAGAGGATTTGATTCACTATCTGGAGAACAATGATTTCTTTACTGCTCCGTCTTCGACCAGATTTCACGGCAACTATGAAGGCGGCCTTTGTGAGCATTCGCTGAATGTTTATGATTGTCTGGTGGCTCTTCATCAGAAGTACGAAAAGTTCGAATACACAGACGAAACACTGGCGATCGCGGCTTTAATGCATGATTTATGCAAGTGCCTAACGTATAAGAAGCAGCCGGCCTTCCGCAAAGACGCAGACGGCCGCTGGGAGCAGTACATGTCGTACAAGTTTGATGAGGTATTTCCGGGCGGCCATGGCGAGAAATCGTGCTTCATCATTCAGCAGTTCATGAAGCTGACGCCCGATGAGTATCTGGCAATCCGATGGCACATGAACGGTTTTGACAACGCCGTTAAGGGCGGCGACCGAGCAATGAGCGCGGCAGCCGAGAAGTGCAAGCTCGTACCGATGCTTCAGCTAGCCGACATGGAAGCCAGCCACATGCTCGAAATTACCGTGGAGCACTAAAGACAACACACCCGGCAAAGGGTTAAATATACAGAATCACAGTTAAGGAGTGACAAACATGGGTATTCCCAAGCACAAGCCAAGCGCGAAGCAGAAGTCTCGCGCCAAGTATCAGAGCGAGAACCGTCTCGCAAAGAATAAGGAGCGACGCCAGAAGAAGCACGAGAAGCGTCTCGAGTATTTCAAGAAGCGCCGCGAAAAGAAGCAGGAGGCAGGAGGAAACTGACATCAGAGAAGATTTAACAGGCCAAACATTTGGATTCTTGACCGTGATAGGATTCCATGGCTATAAAAAATATCCATCAGGTCAGCGTCATGTGTTGTGGGATTGCAAATGCGAATGTGGAAACGATTGCGTAGTATTGGGAATGTGTCTAAAAAATGGAGGCACTCGCTCATGCGGATGTTACAAACACGGTGGCCGTAGAGATAACGAGTACCAATTCACAGATAAAGGCTATGTTATCGGTAAACCCACTAACAGCGATAATTTGTTCTATGTTGATAACGAAGATTTTGAAACTATCAAAAATCACATATGGTCTGAAAGACGAGGATATATGATGACGTATATCAACTGCATGCGTGTCCGGATGCACAGACTCATTATCGGGGAAGAAAACATTCCCGAAGATATGGTTATCGACCATATCAATCACAACACGAGAGACAACCGACGTTGCAATCTTCGAGTGGTGACGAAACGACAAAATTCGTTAAACTCGAGAATGCAGTATAACAACACGTCCGGCTATCCCGGCGTAGGGCTCGTTGATAACAACAAATGGAAGGCCACCATTGTGGTGAATGATAAACAAATCACGCTTGGAAGGTATGATACCAAGGAAGAGGCTATTCGAGTCAGAAAAGCAGCTGAAAGAGAATATTTTGGTGAATTTCTCAACGTCTACCATGACTCTACTCTTTCTCAGGTCATTACCCCAGAAACCGATTATATCAAATTAGGAGGACAGAATGGACAGCATCTTTCAGACGTTATATGACGTAGATGTCACACCCAAAATTAAGAAGAAAAACAATCTTTCTTATATCAGTTGGGCATCCGCTTGGGCAGAAATCAAGAAACGCTTCCCGGATGCAGCGTACAAGATTCACACTTGCCAACCGGAACCATATGAAGAAACTATCACGGAGTACAAAGACGGAATGCCAGTTAGTTCTCGTACTATTAAGCGCACGCCGCAGCCGCGCCCGTGGTTTGACGATGGTAAGAGCGCATGGGTTGAAGTCAGCGTGATTATCGGCGGTGTGGAAGCCAAAGAGACATATCCTATCATGGATTTCAAAAACGCTGCGATGCCAGCGGATAAGGTAACTTCAACCGATGCCAACAAGGCGAAGATGCGTGCTCTTGCTAAGGCTTGTGCATTATTCGGCTTAGCTTTGTACATCTACGAGGGCGAGGATATGCCGGAGGGCGTCAAGAAGGAGCGTACCGGTCTGGCCGACGCTCGCAAGAAGGTCGTTTCTGCCGCACAGGCAGCCGTTAAGAAGGGCGTTGATCGCGCCAAGATTTACGCGCTGATTGCGGAGAAGAACAACGGCAACGATTCGCCGACCGAAATCCCGACTATCGCGCTTTGCAACGAAATCACAACCGCTATTAAGGCAATGAAGTAAAATAAAACAACCCCAAAGGAGATATCAATTTGAACAAGATCGTAATTATTGGCCGCCTGACCCGCGACCCGGAGCTCAAGTCCACCAACGCAGGCACTTCCGTGTGCAACTTCTCTGTTGCCGTAGACCGTACTTACCGTGACAAGGAAGGCAATCGTCCGACCGACTTTTTCGACATTTCCGTTTTCGGCGCGACCGCTGAGTTCGTGGCCAAGTATTTCAAGAAGGGCAGCTCTATCGCTATTTCCGGTGCTATGGAGTCCCGCAAGTTTGTTGATAAGGACGGCAACAACCGCATTGCCTGGTCGCTTCATGCCGATGAGGTAAATTTCTGCGGTGGCAAGTCCGAGAACAACGGCGGCAACCAGAAGCCGAGTATTGACGAGGGCTACTCCGGCGACCCGGTTGAGTCCGACGACGTACTGTTTTAAGTGAGCGAATTCACCGAAAAGCTGAAGAATAGAGTCTGGAGCTGGTCTTCTGCGACGCAAGCGCACGAATGCCCCTACGGCTTCTATCTTCAGCGGCTCGCTGAGCCGAGGATTAAACAGGACGAGAACGTATTTGCCCAGTACGGCAGCCAGATGCACGAATGGCTCGAAATGGTATTCAAAGGAATCATGCAGCCGGAGGAACTTCTGGAATTATATCTTACCGATTACGATTCCAAGATCACGCTCAAGTGGCCGTTTAACCGATATGTGGATCTTGAGAAATCCTACTATGAGGACGGTCTCGCGTTCGCCCGTCATTTTAAGGGACTCTCGCCGAACTATGAAGTCATCGGTGTAGAGCTTGAGATGAAGGCGGAGATCGAAGGCTTCAAGGTCATCGGTTATATCGACCTGCTGGTCAAGAACAAAAAGACCGGCGAGTACATTGTCGTAGATCACAAGTCGAAGAAGAAGTTCGCTAGCAAAGCAGAGGAGAAGAAGTACCGCAAGCAGCTTGAGTTCTACGGCTACCTCGTCCATGAGAAGATGGGCGTCTGGCCGGCTTACACAGACCTCGACCTGTTTCGAGGGCAGAAGCATTACATCGAACCTTGCACAGTAGAGGACTGCATCGCGGCTAAGGATTACTTCATTGAGTCTGTAAAGACCGCTTGCGAGACCGAGGAGTGGCTGGACAAGCATTCCATTAAGGCGCGTGAGAACTTCAAATCTGCCAATGACGCGAAAAAGGCCGGGAAAGCCGACTTCTTCTGTGCTGAAATCTGCTCCGTGCGTTCTCATTGCCCGATGTCCTCCGCTTATGTGAAGCCGAAAAAAGAGAAAAAGAGTAAGAAAGCAGGTTAAATTTGAACGTAAACGACATCAAAAGTGTTGAAAGTGAAGCCGGTGTGATTGCAACATTGTGTGTTCATCCGGAATACTGCTTCCACTCAGAAAACTTAAAGCCCCGTCATTTTACAGATCCGGAGAACGCCTGTCTCTACTATGCGATTACGGAGCTTGCGAAGAATAACGTTGAGAAGGTCGATCCTTACAACCTTATGAACGTTCTAAATTCTAAGGAAAACATGAAGAAGTGGACGGAAGAGTTCACTCCCGGCAAATTGAACGAGCTAATGGAAACGAGCCGTATGGTTGCCCGCAGCTCTGTTGCCGAGTATATGCTCGCAGTCAACAATGTGCTGGATAAGGCGTTCCGGCGCGATGCTTACAAGAAGCTCGCCGAGTGCCAGAACCTTTGCTTCAGCGAAAACGAAGACCATATCGAGGAAAAGATCTATAGCATTCTGGACGGCGTGCTCATGGATTATTCTTCGACCAACGAGCTTCCGGCTTACAAGGACGTCGTTGACGAGCTCTGGCAGGAAATCGTAGACCGCCAGAATAATGGAATGGCCGGCGTGCCGTTTAAGTTTCCGGCGCTGAACAACTACGTTCAGCTGGAAGCAGGCGAATTAGTGATCGTTGGCGCGAATGCTAAGCAAGGTAAAAGTATGTTTTTATTGAACGAGGCGGTCGACCTTTTGAAGCGAGACTACAGCGTTCTGTATCTGGACAGTGAGTTAAGCTCTCGAATGTTCACGCAGCGCCTTATGTCGAACCTAACCGGCATCGAATATAGCCGCATTCGCTCCGGCCAGTATACCGCCGAAGAGAATGACCGCCTTGAACGGGCGAGAAGCTGGCTCAAAACCAGAAAGTTCACCCACAAGTATATGCCGATCTTTGACCCGAATGGAATTTACGCGGCCGCGAAGAAGTCAATTCATTCGCAGGGGACGCAGGTTCTGATAGTAGATTATTTTAAGGGCGGCGGAAGCGGTGCTAGTGGAGGCGGCGTCGGTTCCGATGACGCATTCGCCACATACCAGCAGCTCGGGCGTCTGGTCGATATGGTTAAGAATGTTCTTTGCGGTGACATGGGACTGATTGGTCTCGGTGCCGCGCAGACAACTTCAACCGGTAAGTTGGCCGACAGCGCAAAGATTGCTCGAAACGCCTCTACGATTCTCACCATTGAGAACAAAACCCCGCAGGAGATCAGCCAAGACGGTATTGAATGTGGAAATAAAAAACTCAAAGTTGTACTGAACCGTAACGGCGAGCAGATGTCCTCCAATGAGTACATCGATCTGCAGTTCAACGGCAATCTTGTTTCCTACAAGCAGGCTGCAAAGCAGCACGACCCAAACGCACCATATTAAAGGTAAGGAGCAATCATGGAAATCAGAGATGTGGTAGAACAAATTGATATCGTGGACTACATCTCCCAGTACCTCGATGTAGAGCGCCGCAGCGAGAACGAATACGTCGCGTTGTGTCCCTTCCATGACGAAAATACACCATCCTTCACGATTACGCGCTCCAAAGGGTTGTATTACTGCTTCGGCTGCGGAGCACGCGGCGATGTTGCCGATTTTGAGGTGTTGTACAATCACGTTTCTCTGCGAGAAGCGGTCAAGCGACTCAAAGCCTACGCCGGAATCACAGAGGGTGTGTCACTACCGTCCACCCATCTGGCGGCTGTACAGGCTCTCAAGAAGTACGCGCCACGAAAAGAACAGAAAAATGTGTGTGAACCACACAAAATCCTAGGGGAAAATGTGATGGAACAGTACGAGTGGAGACCGGAGAAGTTCCAGTCTTGGCTCGATGAGGGTATCCCTCTCGACCAGATGAAGCGATTCGGATACCGCTATGATGCGCTGTCAAACCGCATCGTCCACCCGATTCGACTGCCCGACGGCCAGATTTTCAGCATCTGCGGGCGCACACTTGACCCTGATTTTAAGGAGAAGAAGCTCCGCAAGTATACCTATCTCGTAAAGCTCGGAGCACTCGATACGCTGTTCGGGCTTTACGAAAACCGCGAAGCAATCCTCCGAAAGAAAGAGGTCATCCTGTTTGAGGGCGCGAAGTCCGTTCTCAAGGCGGCCGGCTACGGTTTCGATAACTGCTGTGCCGTGCTAACCTCGCACCTTAACCCTTACCAGACCAAGATTCTCCTGCAACTGGGCGTCCGTATTGTCATCGCATTCGACGAGGAGGTTGACCCGCGGCAGGATGGAGAAATCAAAAAGCTGAAACGCTTTTGCAGGGTGGATTGGGTTCGTAACCGTGACAACCTATTGGGCGAAAAGATGGCTCCCGTAGATAATGGAGCGGAAGTATGGAATGAATTGTATCGGAGAAGGGAGCGGCTATCATAGTTTTTCAGAACTACCACAAACACACGACTTACAGTAACCCTCGCGTCAGTGACTCAGTCGTGACCTACGAGGATTACGCCAAGCGTGCTGTCGAGCTCGGGCATTCCATTCTGTCCAGCTGTGAGCATGGTTGGCAGGGGAGATATATCGAATGCCACGACCTCGCAAAGCAGTACGGTCTGAAGTTTCTCTTCGCCGCTGAGGCTTACTGGGTCTGGGATCGTCATGAAGAAGACCGTTCCAACTGCCACATTTGGGTTGGCGCGAAGAACGAAAACGGCCGCGAATGGATTAACGAGGTTCTCAGTCAGGCGAACGAGGATGGTTTCTATTACCAGCCGCGACTGGACGAAGAGCTTCTCGATCTGCTTCCGGCAGGCGACGTTTGGATTACAACCGCCTGTGTTGCCGGATGGAAGTATCTCGGTGAAGAAGAAGAACGACTCAAAGCTCTCTGGAATAAGCTGTACGACAAACACGGCGATAACTTCATGTTTGAGGTGCAGTATCATCCATCCGAGAGACAGAAAGAGCTGAACCGCTACATCCTGAATCTGCGAAAAGAGATTCCCGCGCCGATTATCATGGGCTGCGACAGCCACTACATCGAGGAAAACGGCGCAGAGCTCCGCTCTGACTTCCTCGTTTCCAAAGAAGATCGCAAGGCTTACGACGATGAAGAAGAATGGTTCATGGATTATCCGGATGGCGACACTGCCGTCCAGCGCTTCCGCGAACAGGGTGTCTTGACAGAAGCTGAGATCACGGAGGCAATCAACCGGACAAACTGTTTCCTCGAAGTAGAGGAGTACGAGTGCGATATCTTTGACGACAGCACTAAACTGTTCTCCCTTCATCCGGAGTGGACGCAGGAGCAGAAAGATGCTGAGTATATGCGGCTTGTCCAGCAGGGCTGGGAAGCGTATAAGCCAGAGGTTGACCCGAGTCTGTATCCGGTGTATGAGCAGGCTATTAAAGAAGAAACCGATACTGTTAAGCAATGCAGAATGAGCGACTACTTCATTGATGACTATTACATCATGAAGCGAGGAAAAGAGCTTGGCGGCCATTTGACCACTACTGGTCGCGGCAGTTGTGTCGGATTCTTTACAAACAAGCTGCTCGGCTTTACCGAGGTTGACCGAATCGCAGCTAAAGTAAAGATGTATCCCGAACGCTTTATGACTGCAGAACGTATCCTCGAAACGCAGAGCATCCCCGACCTCGACCAGAACGTAGCCGAGCAGGATATCTTTGCGGAAGGTCAGGCTCAGGTCTGCGGCCGTGATCATGCAGTTCAGATGCTTGCTTACGGCACGCAAAAAGCGTCAGCTGCGTGGAAGATGTTTGCGAAGTCCCAGAGCATCGACTTTGCTACGGCGAATGAAGTGTCCGCCCAGATTAAGCGATATGAGAACAAGCTCCATACCGTTGATGAGGAAGAGAGGGACACCATCGACATCATGGACTACATCGACAAGCGATTCCATGACGTCTACCTTCGCTCGACAGAGTATCAGGGGATCATCACGAGCTGGTCACCGGCACCGTGCGCGTTCCTACTGTATCAGGGCAGTATCCGCCGCAAGATTGGACTTGTGAAAATCAAGGACAAGATTTGCTGTGCGATGGATGGCCATTGGGCGGAGAAGAATCACTTCCTGAAGAATGACCTGCTCCGCGTTGCTGTGGTTGACCTTATCAATCGAGGATATCATCGTGCAGGATTGAAAGTTCCTACTGTGAACGAGCTTCTCGATATGTGCCCACCGGATGACCCGGTATGGGGTATCTATCGTAAAGGCTGTACGCTTGGTATCAATCAGGTCGAGCAGCCGGGAACCGCCAGCCGAGTTGGCGTTTACGCGCCGACCAATATCTCCGAGCTTTGCGCGTTCATCGCCGCAATTCGTCCGGGATTCAAGTCGATGTACAAGACCTTCGAGAGCAGACAGGATTTCTCGTATGACGTTAAGCCGTTTGATGAGCTTCTCCGCACTGATGAGTTGCCGCAGTCATTCTGCTTGTATCAGGAACAGCAGATGGCGGCGCTGAACTTCGCAGGATTCCCAATGAAGGAATGTTACGCGGCGGTCAAAAATATCGCCAAGAAGCGCAAGGAGAAAGTCCTCGCGTATCGCGAACGATTCATCGATGGGTTCTCTAAGAAGCTGATCGAGCAGGAGCATTTGGACGAAAAGACGGCTCTTGAAAAGACCGATATGGTCTGGAAGATTATCGAAGACTCCGCAAGCTACTCGTTCAATGCTTGCGTTTCAGGAGATACTCAAATTCGCCGCGGTAGCGGGGGTGGACATCCTTACAAGCCAACAATCGAAGAAATGTTCCTGATAAGAAACGACATAGATTACGCTAAACGAACGAATCACTTACCATTGCGTAGCAAATATATGCGGACATACGGATGTGGGCTATCAATGTTCGACGATGGGAAAATCCATGAGAATAATATCGTGGACATTTCATACGCAGGCGAACGTCAGACGTATCGAGTTACGCTTGAGAACGGTTCTTACATCGACTGTACAGACAATCATAAATTCCCAACGGTTCGCGGCGAGGTGCAACTCAAAGAACTCGTCGTAGGAGATGAGCTTTATGTGCTGGGCGAATATGAAAAGAACACACATAAGTACACGTTTACAGATGGAAACTACGAGTCGAATATTCCGAAGCCGGGGCAGATGGGATTCCAAACTCACCCAGATGGGCCCAGTGTTGTGTATAACCGAGTACGAGAGGAACGGAAGAGAGAAAGACGTGCGTGTGAGGTCTGTGGGAAGTCTTACACTGAGGACTGCCGATTTGAACTCCATCATAAGGATTTTGATCGCACTCACAATACAGAAGATAATTTTCTCTGGTGCTGTGTTAGTTGCCACAAAAAAATCCACTATGCACATGGACGGACTGGCCGTTACGAGAAGGGGATTCCCGCGCTTAGATCTAAGATTGTAAGCATCGAACCTAAAGCAGTCGAGCGTGTGTATGACGTTGAGATGCTTTCGCCATATCACAACTTTGTAACTGATACCGGCATTGTGACATCGAACAGCCACTCCTATTGTGTTTCCCTCGATTCTTTATACGGTGCATGGCTCAAACAGCATCATCCTCTCGCGTTCTATGAAACCTTCATGCGTATCATGGACGAGAAGGGCGACAAAGACAAGCTCGCCGCCGCCAAGGATGAAGCTGAAAGCTACTTCAACATTAAGTTCCCGCCGTTCAAATTCGGTCAGGATAACCGAAAGGTAACCGCCGACGAAGAGAACAACGCAATCAGCAATGCGCTGACCTCTATCAAGGGATTCAATAAAGCTGCCGCCGTTGCTCTTTATGAGCTCGGACAGGAGCCGCCGAAGTACCTTTCCGACGTTCTTATGGCTCTCCGACCAAAGAGCATTATGAAGTCCACCACCGAACCACTGGCTCAAATCAGTTACTTCTCAAGCTACGGCAACGACCGTGAGGTTCTGAACATCATCGCTCTGTGCGATGAGTTCGGGTACGGCACAAAAGCATCCATGCCGCGAGAGCGCGTTGATAACAGCTTTCTGGCTGACATTGTTCCGAAGTACGCCGATGGACTCAAGAAGGACGGCCAGCCAGCGACAAGATATACGTTCACGAGCCTGCAGATGAGTGCCTTGAAAGATGAAAAAAAGAAGCTCGCGGCCGCTCTTAAAAAGAGCCCAACACCGGAACTGGAAGAACAGCTTATCGCTGTCGAGCAGGAAATTGCTGAGGAACTGAAGCGAATCGTCGCTCAGGCGCTCCGCGAATGTGAAGACCGCGTATTGGCGGCAGGTATCGAAGATCTTCCGTTCCGCGTCAAGATTGAGAACCAGCAGGAAATTCTCGGGTATGTGGACATCCGGACAGGCAAGGAAGAAGACCGCAGACTTGTTCTCGTGTCGGATTTCCGGCCACTTTTGAGTAAAGACACCGGGAAACCGTGGGGTTATGCTTGCTTTACACAGTCACTTGGTTCTGGTAAGCGCATTCGATTGACGCTTCGATCGCGGCAGTACGACCAGAATCCAATCAAAAACGGCAGCATCATTTACGTTGACCGATGCACGAAGAACAAATCCGGCTATTGGTACCTCGACCAGTATCATCTGGTCGGATAAGGAGGAAGACATGATTAAGCGACACATTGTAGAAATCACTGAAGAATTAGATAAGGATGGGAAGGTTGTCTCCCGAACGACGATCACCACGGATGAGACAGACGACAACCATTACGGAAGTTATTATCCGCCGATTACGCAGAATCCATGCTACGCGGAAACGCCGGAGGACTCAAAGTACGCTTTATGATTCCTAAATTCCCGAACCCTAAGAATCCACGAGATCCCGACTATGTTCCGGAGATTATCGGCCACTGCGAAAACTGCGGTAACGAGTTATCTCCGGATTGGGAGCTCTGGAAAGATAAAGACAGCAACCTGTTTTGCTGTGAAGAATGTGCCATCTCGTATAATGGCATCCACGAAATCGACGACCTGTTTTGAGGTGAAGTGAATGAGTGACGTAGTCAAAATTCCGCCAAAGGAAGAAAAATCGCCCGCCGAGCAAATTAGCGAGGAGTTTAAGGCTCAGTTGGAACTTCAGTTCCGCAGAGGATTATATACGGGTGTCAGTGCCGTGACCGGCGCTGTCAACCAAGAGATTTCCACTTTGGCGAACAAGCCTAATAAGCGCCTTGTGGATTATCAGACGGCTTTGGCTAAGATTAGCCGTCTGTGCTCCACGAAACTTAACAACCCTGATAAGCACAAGGAGTGATGAGAATGGAAGAAATGTCAAAGACCGCGATGGAAACCATCGTAGACTACAACCAGCAGGACGACACAGCACATGTGTTCACCTATGACCCTGCGCTCCAGAAGAAGATGGACAAGCTCTGCGCCGATCATCCTGATGAAGTTCAGTTAAGCGTTGAGTGCAACGGTTCCAAGAACTACACGTTCCCGAAAAGCTGGCTCAAAATTACCGCACCGCGCAAGAAGAAGGTGACCGCGTGAACGTAAAGTTACTCGCTTGGACACCAATGCCGGAACTTGTTGTCGCGGCGGCCGGCAAGGGTTGTTACTCTTCCGGCACGGCTGCGGATATTCTGGAGGACATTACTCCGGAACAGGCGGCAAAGTTCATCAGACAGATTAAGCGCTCCGGCCATACTTCTGTTCTGGAGCATGCATCCTTCACGTTCGGTATCGACGGGGTATCTCGCTCTCTGCTTGCACAGATTACGCGCCATCGTATCGCATCTTTCTCAGTGCAGAGTCAGCGCTATGTCAATATGGCAAAGCCGGAGTTCGTGATGCCGGAGGCCGTGAAGAATAATCTGGCCGCAAAACTGATGTTCGAGAACTGCATGGAGACGATCAGAGCAACCTACAACGACATTCACGCAACGCTCATGAGCGAAAAGCTCCGTGAGAAGTACGCGCAGTACGCAATCGGCGACTTTAATATCGAGTTCCGCAACAACGGTCAGTTCTTCTATCTACAGTTGGACGCCATTATGGAGCAGAAGAAGAACGAGGATGAAGCGCTGTATAAACAGTACAAGAAGGATCGCTCGGCGGCTGAAAAATACGCTAACGAGAATGCCCGCTGCGTGCTCCCAAATGCCGCAGGAACGTCGTTCTCTGTGACCATGAATGCACGCGAATTGCTCAGTTTCTTCGCTCTACGGTGCTGTAATCGCGCACAGGACGAGATTAGAGAGTTGGCGGAGCAAATGTTAGTTTTATGCCAGAAGGTTGCTCCGACTATCTTTGAAAACGCCGGTGCGCCGTGTGTTTCCGGCTCCTGTCCTGAGGGTGTCATGACATGCGGGCATCCGAAGACCCGCCAGAAGGGAGAATAAGTTGGCACATATTATTATTGTAAATGGGCCTGCGAGAAGCGGAAAGGACACATTTTGTTCTTTGTGCCGAGACCGGGCTTATTTCTACGATATGCTGATCGCACAGATCAGCTCCGTAGATATCATCAAGGAAGTCGCTCGACGGCTCGGCTGGAACGGTGAGAAGGACGACAAGTCCAGAAAGTTCTTGTCTGACCTGAAAGACCTGTCGACGCAGTATTCCGACGCGCCGCTTGAGTATCTGACCAAGGAATTCAATCGGGTGAAGGATCACGACAACGTCATGCTGTTCATGCACATCCGTGAACCGGAGGAGATTCAGCGAGCCAAGGAACGTTTTGGCGCTCTGACGCTGCTGATTAAGCGGCCGGGTTACGAGCCAATCCAGAGCAACCACGCCGACCGTGATGTTGACCAGTTCGATTACGATTATACGATTGTCAACAACGGCACGATGCAGGATCTGGAACAGCAGGCCAGCGATTTTATTGAAAAAGTGAAAGACGGCTACTTTGAAAAGCGCCGCGAGGAAGTTAAGTAAGAAGGGTGCCTATGCTAAAAATCCAGAAGAAAGATGGTTCTATCGAAGCGTTCTCCAGTCAAAAGATCGTTTCCGCGATTCGTAAGTCCGCTAATCGTGCTATGTATGACCTGTCCGATGAACAATGCCGCCGCGTTGTTGATTTGACGTTGGCTTATCTTGCAGAGCATGGCGGGGACGTTGCTCCGGTTGCAAACGTACACAATGCAGTCGAGAGAGCTCTGGACGATGTAGCTCCAGATGTGGCCAAGTGCTATCGCGATTACCGCAACTACAAGCAGGATTTTGTCCATATGCTCGATGATGTCTACCGCAAGAGTCAGGCAATTCGCTATATCGGCGACCGAAACAATGCCAACACAGATTCCGCTCTGGTTCCGACGCAGCGCAGCTTGATTTACAATGAGCTGTCCAGTGCATTATATAAGAAGTTCTTCTTGAACCGAGAAGAGCGCGAGGCTATGAAAGACGGTTACATCTACATTCATGACCGATCTGCACGACTTGACACGATGAATTGCTGCCTTTTCGACATGGAGAACGTCCTAACTGGCGGCTTTGAGATGGGCAATGTCTGGTACAACGAGCCAAAGACGCTTGACGTGGCGTTCGATGTTATCTCTGATGTTGCAATCAGCGCGGCCGCTTGTCAGTATGGCGGATTCACCATCCCTGAAGTAGACAAGATTTTGGCTCCTTATGCCGAAAAATCGTACCAGAAATACTTTGAGGAGTACACAGAAATTGCGGTTTACAACAATCTTGGCGACCACGAGGATGTACCGACCGCCGCCGATGAGTATGCTGTGAAGAAGGTTCAGCGTGATATGGAGCAGGGATTCCAGTCTTGGGAATATCGTTTCAACACGGTTGGTTCCAGTCGCGGTGATTATCCGTTCATTGCGGTTTCGTTCGGTCTTGACAATTCTCGCTTTGGCCGAATGGCATCCATGACTTGTATGAATGTTCGAGCAGGCGGACAGGGAGCTGCTGGTCATAAGAAACCTGTATTGTTCCCGAAACTGACGTTCCTTTACGACGAGGAGCTTCATGGTGAGGGGAAACCGATGGAAGATGTCTTTGAGTGTAGCGTAGATTGCAGCACCAAGGCCATGTACCCAGATTTTCTTTCGTTAACCGGCGAGGGTTATATTCCTTCTATGTATAAGAAGTATGGCCGCGTCGTATCACTCATGGGCTGTAGAGCTTCGCTCTCGCCTTGGTTTGAACGAGGAGGAGAGCACCCAGAAGACGAGAACGACAAGCCCGTCTTCGTTGGTCGATTTAACCTCGGCGCAATTTCTCTTCATCTGCCAATGATTTTGGCAAAGTCCCGTCAGGAGAACCGTGATTTCTACGAGGTGCTTGACTACTACCTCGAGATGATTCGAAATCTTCATAAGAAGACCTACGATTATCTGGCCGAGAAGAAGGCTTCTACCAATCCACTTGGTTTCTGTCAGGGAGGCTTCCTTGGCGGCCATCTTGAACCAGAGGAGAAGATTGGCAAGCTGCTCCCGCCAATGACCGCATCATTCGGCATTACTGCTTTGAATGAACTGCAGGAGCTGTATAACGGCAAGTCTATCGTCGAGGACGGCGCGTTCGCGCTGGAAGTGATGCAGTACATCAACAAGAAGGCCGAGGAGTTCAAAAAGGCAGACCACATTCTGTACGCTCTCTACGGAACGCCGGCTGAGTCCCTTTGTGGATTACAGATTGAACAGTTCCGCAAGAAGTATGGCATCGTAAAGGGTGTCTCCGACCGACCGTACGTATCGAACAGCTTCCACTGCGGTGTATGGGAGAACATCACTCCGCCGCAGAAGCAGGATCTCGAAAATCGCTTCTGGGATTTGTTCAATGGAGGCAAAATCCAGTATTGTCGATACCCGGTATCTTACAACAAAGGTGCCCTCCGTTCGCTGATTCGCCGAGCGATGAAACTGGGATTCTACGAAGGCGTAAATCTGTCGTTGGCGTACTGCGAGAAGTGCGGGTATGAACAGCTTGATATGGATGTCTGCCCGAAGTGCGGATCGACTGACGTCACAAAGATTGATAGGATGAATGGCTATCTTGGTTATACTCGTGTCCACGGCAAGACACGATACAACGACGCTAAGAACGCAGAGATTAAAGACCGCGTCAGCATGTAAGAGGTGAAGCATGAATTATCATAACATTACCAAGGATGACATGCTGAACGGAACCGGCCTGCGTGTCGTATTATGGGTATCGGGGTGCGCTCATGCGTGCCCCGGTTGCCAGAACCCACAGACGTGGGAACAGATGTCTGGTATCCCATTTGACAAAGAAGCGATGGACGAAATTCGTGCAGAGCTTCAGAAAGATTATATCGACGGAATTACACTGTCTGGCGGCGACCCTCTGTTCCCGGGTAATCGTGGAGCGGTAACTCGCTTGCTCCAGACAATTCGTGAAGAGTTTCCGGATAAGACCATTTGGCTGTATACTGGCTATTCTTATGAGCAGGTTTGCACTTTACCTGCCGTGGAACTGACCGATGTCCTTGTCGATGGAGAATATCTGGACGCCAAAAGAGACGTAAACGCACCGTGGGTCGGAAGTACCAACCAGCGCGTAATTGATATTCAAAAGACCGCGACGAGCGGGAAAATCACCTTATGGGAGGACAAACATTGTATTTAACCGTAGCAGAATTTGACACCGTGAGCTTTCCGCAGTTCACGGCAGACGTAAAAAAATGCAACCCGCTCATCTCAGAAGGTTGCATCGAAGATATGTGGCGCGACCTCGTTTTCCCTGATCGCGCGACCGAAGGCAGTGCAGGATATGACTTCCGCGTGCCGTATGACATTATTCTTGAACCGGGCGAGTCGGCGCTGATTCCAACCGGCATGCGCTGCCAGATTGAAGAAGGCTGGGTGCTGATGCTGTTCCCACGTTCCAGCATGGGCTTCAAGTATCGCATGCAGCTTGATAATGGCACAGGTATTGTGGACGGGGACTACATTTTCGCCGAGAACGAAGGCCACATCATGGCAAAGATTACAAACGACAGCCGTGAAGGCAAGACAATGCACCTGCGAGCGGGCGACCGATTCATGCAGGGCGTGTTCGTTCCTTACGGCGTCACGGTTGATGACGAGCCAAGAGGGAAGAGAACCGGTGGCCTCGGCTCCACTGGAGCGTAAAAAAAGAACGCCGAGCCGGTTACTCGACGTTCCTCAAATATGGCAGCCAGTTACTTGTTGCCAAAGAACTTTCGCTCAATCCAGAACCATGCGCCCGCCGAAGCGATGCCGATTATGAACTGAACTACCATTAGTTGCAGTGACATGAGTTTCCTCCTTTCGAAAAAGGAGAATATCAAATTGATCCGAATCACTAAAGGCCGCCAACGGCATTATACCGCGTGGATAGCGAATAGTCAAATAAAAAGAGCCGGTACGGCTCATTAACAATTACAACAACGTGCTCGCGGCTGTCTTGAAGATCGCAAACGACAAAGAACAGCGACTCAAGAAGAAAAAAAGGAGCGGCTTTGCCGCTCCAAGCACCGAAGAGACTTCAGATAAGCTGTTCGATGAAGAATTTCAGCGCGTCCCAAAGGGCGGCCGCGAGCACTCCATATGCTACCGTAGCAGCGGAACAGCAAACTTTAGATCGAAAATCTCTCATAGTAACCTCCTTTTACAGAAGGCGACGCAGTCGTTAGGGGACTGCGAAAACCCGCCGAATTGCGGGTGATTCTGGTGGTGCAACACCAATCATACCGCGTTTTCTAAAATTCGTCAAGGTTCGCTGTATCCGTAAAAAAAAGGCACCTGAAAAGGGTGCCTCACCTATTGGGATAGATATACCACGCGCCCTCGGGCGTTTTCCAAACCTTCGTCCGATGGTTGCCAATTTTGACCCCGTACTCGGTGGCACGAAGGTCTTTATTGAACATGCAGCCAGTGACAAGACGTACACGATAGCCTTTGTTGAGATAAATTATCAGTTCTGGTTGCGATGTGTGCGGATTGAGTTTCACACTGACTTCGGCAAAACCTGCACGCTGTCCAATCGGCGGCAGAGCGACCGGAGAATACTTTGCATACGCGGCATTGCCGCTGATGGGGTCGTACATAGTATCACCTCAAATCCATTATAGAACAAATGTTCGATAAAATCAAGCGTACAATTAAATAAAGGTTTGGGGCGCTTCGCACCCCATTTTTTTCGAATTATTGTAAACCTTATAAAAGTATGCTATTATAAAGAAAGGTTCTAATAGATGAAAACTTATAAATTGCTGACTGCCGATGAAGTGTCCAAGTCATTAGGCGTTTCGGTGTCCTATGCTTATAAGATTATCCGCCAGTTGAATGATGAGCTTCAAGAACAAGGGTATCTTACAATACATGGGAAAATCGATTCGTCATATTTTCAGAAGCGGTTCTTCCCCTCTTTTGGGAAGGAGGATATTTATGCCTCAGTATAAGTACACTACAAAAAAAGGAGTGAAGTGGTACTCAAAGTTCAACTATCTTGATGCTCAAACTAATAAGTTTGTAACTACGCTGAAACGTGGATTTTCATCAAAACGAGAGGCGAGAGCGTTTGAAGAAAAATTTTTGGATGAACTAGATTCTCGGTCTCAGCCTTCGACAACGCATACCGTAACGGATATTTATAATGAATATCTTTCTTCGTTTAAGCGATCAGATATGAAGCAGTCTACTCTTCAGACCAAACACAACATATTTGCCAGCCATATCGCTCCGTATTTTGAAGGCATTCCGGTTGAAGAAATTACAGCCGCAGATATCGCCGCATGGCAGAAAAATGTCAAGGAAACAAAAAAGTCAAACGGTCAGCCGCTTTCTCCGGCTTATCTGCGAACTGTACAATCTCAGCTCAATGCTTTGATAAACTATGCGAGTGGCAAAGGGTATATTTCCATCAATCCTCTGGTTGACATCAAGAACATGGGAGTGAAAGGCAGACGACTTCTTTTCTGGAGCTACGAAGAATATGAAAAGTTTGCATATGAAGCTATGAATTTTCCAGCTTATTATTATGCTTACGAAGTCTTATATTGGTGCGGCATTCGAGAAGGCGAATTACTCGCTCTCACGCGCGAAGATATAGACTTAGACAATCAAACGATTCGCATCAATAAAACATATAGCCGAGTTGGACGAAAAGACATTATCACAACTCCTAAAACACAAAGCTCCGTAAGAACGATTAGCATTCCTCGATTTCTTTGCGATGAATTGACGGAATACTTTGCAATGAAGTATGATTTAACGCCAGACCAACGCATCTTTGTTTTTACAAAGCACGGATTATCGAGCAATTTCCATTCTTTGATTGCAAAAGCTAATGTCCCAGATATGCCAATCCACGGATTGAGACATTCTCATGTGTCCCTTCTTATCAGTAAACAATATAACATTTTTGAAATTTCAAAACGTATTGGCCATAAATCCATCAGTACAACACAAGATATTTACGGCCATTTGTTTGACAATGTTCAAAAAGCTATTGCGGACGATCTCAATTCAATGAGGAGTGTTAGAACGGATGTCTAAGAAAAACTGCGATAGAGACGGTCGCGTGAGGACAAAAACATGTGCGTTTCGCGTTTCACCCAAAGAATATGAACAGATCGAACTGGCTGTTTCTCTCAGTGGAATGATGAAACAAGATTACCTTCTAAACAAGGCACTTGATCGGCAATTTGTTATCCAAGGTAATTGTAAGGTTCACCGAGCTGTTTGCGATAGACTCGACGCTTTGTTGGTGAAGCTACAAGCATTAAACGACCTGAACGGATACAATGACTATTTATCCGCTGATATAAAAATGATTGCTCAGCTAATAAAGCAACTGTATTCGTCGGGCGACAGTGAATAACTTCTTCTTTTTTGATACATTTTTTGATACAAAAAAATGTGTACTCAGAATAACATGGATAATACAAATAATATACCACAAAATATAGAATATATGTGCGTATGGACACCACAAGATATATTCTTGAAATTGAGTGGGAATAACCTTCTCTGGCTAACACCTCTTAAAAAGTGACCATATATCTAAGGATTTGGGCATTTTGAAAAACGTCAAAAATTTTTTGATACATTTTTGATACATGTCAGTAATTTACATCTATTAACAAGACCTAAAAATTCCCGCCTGTTTTTGATCGCAGGCGGGTTTTTTTATGAATGGATATGCACAAAAAGTGGATAATATTCGTAAAAAATGGGGCGCAAACGCGCCCCAAAACTTACTTCATATCCTTAAACCGGTACAAGAACTGAACCATCTGCTCTCTCGTGCAGAAGCTCTTGTAGTTCTTATTGCCCTTGTCGTCGCCCTTAATCAGGCCGATGCCTTCAGCCCACTTACGAGCAGTCTCAGACCAAGAGCTCGGCTGCTGCTTAGCAAGGCCGGCCAGATAAGTATCCATCATCTTGTTAAACTGTTCCTGAGTCACTTCTTCTTCCTCCTTTACCGGCACGTTGTAAGTGCCATTCATAGCCTTTACGATCAGCGGCTTCAAGTTCTTGTCGTAGCTTGCGCGGGTGTTACCGCCGAAGAAAGCGGTGCCCGGGCAGGTCTTACAAGAACGGCTTGCGACGTAAGTCCCCAGAGACTTGCCATCGTCTGTCCACCACGCATGATAGGTGATACCAGTCTCCGGCGAGAGCTTGAACTTCTTCAGAAGAGCCGCGGCCATGCGAACGATAACATCCTTCTGGGCAGCATTCATCTTGTCGCCACCAACGTCGAAGTTGCCAAGGTTCTCAATGCAGATGCCGTTCGTGTTTGCTCCACGACAACCGGCCGGCGCGACGTTCATCGAACGACCAGTGCAGATCATACCATCAGGGAATACCGTGAAGTTTTGTGCAATGTCAGCGTAGCCTGCACTGTTCACATGATAGTCGCGCATATTCTTCTGCAACTGGAGGTGATTCGAGCCGTTGAACTGCTTATAGCAGGGAGACCAAGTGTGATGCTCCTGAATTACGGTGATCCTGCGAGTGACCTTCTGCTGTGTCAGCCAAGTCTCAAACTCGCCAATCGTCATGAGCGTAAAGCCATACTGGGTCTTCATACGGTCTCTACCTCCTGTTCGGTCGTGCCATTTACAATCTTGGACATATCACAGAGGCTGTCGATCATCTTGGACAGCGTATCCTCGTCTACAGGGTAATTGATGTAGTCAGCCGAAGCCTTAACCATAGCCATGACCCATTCTTTTCTGGTTGCGCCGTCGTCGAACTTCTTCTCTGCCTGCTCCATCAGGGACATAACGAGGCCGAGCAGGTTCGCCCAGTTCTTTTCCTTGGTCGCCGTCTTCACATACTCCACCAGCTTTACAGCAAGAGGGATGCAGGTTGCCAAACCGGTAAGAATAGCCACAATGAGCTGTACAATCTGATTAGTATCCATAATTGCCTCCTTTCGGGCATAAAATATACTTAAAAGTTATCAGCAGTCGCGGTCGTCGTTCTCATATCCGAAGTCGGTATCTGTATAAGAAACTGGCGGCGCGATCTCAATTTTTTTAATGTTCTCCTTGCCACTTTTGCTCTGATAGAAGCTGACGCTCGTACCATATGCCGCCCAGACAGCGGAAATAAAGGTCGTCAGATAGGGGAGAGACCCTGTGTAGTCCAACTCAATCGCCCGTCCGACAAAACCGAGAACCCTATGCGACACATAAGCCACGAGCACGGTCTCAAACACCAGAATCAGCTTGGAGAACTCGAGCTTACGTTTCTTTCTTCTTTTGCGAGCCATGACAGCCCCTTTCACATTGTGTTTTATTGAAAATTGGTAAAGAAAAAGCCGGGAAGCCCCGGCTTATCTTTTAAGATGCTGTGCTCATCAGGATAACCACAACAGGGATGTCTACGGTCGGAACAGTGCCATCCGCAGTCATCGTCAGCGAATTTACAGCCTGACCGGTAGCACGCAGAGATGCTTTCTTAGCAGCTTTCAAAGCGGCCGCCGAGATATTCTGCGTCAGACTGATAACGCCGTTCTGGCTGGCAGCCAATCCGTTAATCGTCAGAGCCTGCGTCTTATTGCTCCAAGCAGTCGCCGACAGGGTAGTAAACACCGCCTCTGTCTCATAACCGGGGGTGAGGTCAACCCATGCCCCGCCGGTATAACGCCACAGGTGAGCCGTTTCTTTCACGAAGTAGAAACGCTCCATCGGCGCAAGAATTGCTTGTCGAGCCGACTCGGTAGCTACATCAATGATGTCGGTCAGGTGCTTGCGAACCTTATCTTTAGTGTCGTAAAAGACATCGCCGGTGTCTGTGCAGATCAGATAACGTCCCGGCACAATTGGCACAGTGGTTGTATTCTGAGCCTTGCTGAGCACCGTCTCATAGGTTCGGAAGTAATAGCCCATTTCGCACCCCCTCCTTTATAAAGAATAGCCCCGCGAGAAGCGGGGCGGATAAACAACAGGGGCGATCAGAACGTGCCAACTTCCAGAGCGGTCTCAACAGCGGCAACGCGGCCGTCCATAGTGGTGTTCAGACCATCAGCGTAAGCCTTAGCATTGGTCTCAGCAGTTGCAGCAGAGCCCTTAGCATCGTAGTTTACTGCCAGACCATCAGCGTAGGCCTTAGCGGAAGCCAGAGCGGTATCAGCAGCACCCTTTGCGTCGTAATTCTTAGCCAGACCATCAGCATAAGCCTTAGCGTCAGCCAGAGCCTTAGCAACAGAACCAGCAACATCAGCGCCGCCATTCAGAACGCCAACCTTGGACTCAAGGTCAGCAATGCGGGCAACAGCTGCAGTCAGGTCAGCGGCCTTTGCATAATCGCCGATCTTCAGAGCGTCGATAGCTGCGGTAACGTATGCAACAACGGTGGCCGGCTCATCGGTGCCGCCGATACCCTTAACGATAGCCTCCAGAGCCTTGATAGCGGAGTTCATAGAAGCAGCGTCGGTCTTGTGGCCGGAAATCCAGTCAGCGAGCTCTTTCAGGGTGTCGAAAGAAGCGTCAGCGCCGTCAACGATCTTTGCAACCTCCTCAGCTGCGATTGCACGAGCAGACTTGGAAGCGTCCTCGCCAACCAGAGTAGAAGCCTGAGCAGCAGCGTCGTTGATCTTCTTCTTCAGAGCGTCGCCGAGCTCGGTCTCGGTGACCTCGTCCTTCTTAGCCAGTGCGCCCAGAGCACCGATGCCGCCGGTAACGAGGTTGTCAACGTAGTCCTTTACAGCCTTAGCAGTTGCAATCTGCTCGTCGGTTACGCCAGCCTCAATCGTGGTAACGGTCGGCTTGATGACGGTCTTCCACGCAGAACCATCGTAAACCTCACCAAGGCCGGAGGGCAGAATATACAGAACGCCCTGTGCCGGGGTGGTCTCACGCTCGGGTACAAAGCGTACCGGCTCGGTGTACAGGTTCTGGCCGAAGTATACCTCATGGGTATCAGTGGTCAGATAGAATGCCTGCTCACGAACTGCAGGCAGGTTTACCTTCTTACCGCAAAATACAAGTTTAGTTGCCATAGTGTTTTCTTCCTTTCTTGCCGCATTGAGCGGCCATCATGATGTGAAAAGTGTGAAAATATTAGAAAAGGACGCCCGAGAGCGCCCGAATCTACTTTATTAGAAGCCGTTAACTTCAACCAGATCGTCAGCCGAAGCAATGCCCTGACCGCGTGGAATACCAAGATTCAGAACATAGTTCGGTGCTACACCGGTAATGTCGGCCGTCGCCTGCTCGTCAGGAGCCAGCGTAGTCACCGTGCCGATGGTCAGATAAGCAGCCTGCCCATCTTCGCCGGTCTCGCCGCGAGGAAGACTGATTACCAGATGCGGATTCTCTGCGTCTCCGCTGACGGAAACGGTCGGAGCATCCGTAGGCTCGAGAGCTTTTACTTCAAAGGAAAGATTCGGCGTTGCGCCGGTCTCTCCCTTTTCACCCTGCGGGATGGAAAACTTCAGCTTTGCTTCATTTGCAGTGCCGACATTTTCAACCAGAGCAGGAGAGCCTGCAGCCACAGTTTCAGTCGATTCAACCTCGACGGTCGCGGCTTTGCCCTCTGGGCCAACTACTTTACCAAGAATAAGTTTCGCCATGCGCGTTCACCCCCTCAAATTTCCGCCACAAGATAACCATCTTCATTGATGGAAAGATTGGGCGCAGCTGTGTTGTCTGCATAATGCAGTTCGAGATATCCGTCAGGATTGACTTCAAAACCGTATAAGCCCTCATGTGCAACAACGTCGCCCGGGTCGCCCTTCTCGCCTTTAGGAATAGAGAAGTTCAGTGAAATGTTGCCGTCTTTATCGACAGCTTTTTCAACAGAGGCTTCCTCATCAGGCTCTACCGATTTGGCCGTCGCGCCCATGTTTTCGATAGCGTTCTTGGCTTTTTCAGCCTCGGCAGCCGTGTTCTTAACCTTCTCATAGGTCTCGTTTACACGATGCTCAATCTGGGTAAACTCAGATGGAACCTCCGGCCACTGTGCTTCTCCGGCCATCGACTTTGGAATACGGATGGTAATGAGATTGGTATGACGAACTTCTTCGCCTTTAACGCCGCGGAGCTGAACAGAGTATTTGCCCGATTCGCCGACCCAGCCGCGTTCGAGAACCGCGCCGATCAGCTTAGGTTTCTTCTCTGGCTCGCCGTCCTCTTCCGGAAGGTCAGCCACAGCCGAGGCGGTATCTTCGATGGGTTCCATCAACACGATGTTGAAATTGTCGCCGCACTGCACAAGCATGTGCCAGATGTAACCGTCCGGCAGATTGCCCGCCACCAGAAGCGAGCGGGAGAGATGGTCATACTGCTGAGCAATCGTCCCAACAGGCTTGTCAAGATACCAATCGTCAAACGTAAAAACAGAGGAGTAGTATTCCATGCGTTACGCCTCCTTTCCCGATGAGTTCGGACATTTCGGACATTCCCTTACAATCAGTTCGGTCATCGCTGGCTGAACTACTGAGTGCATATATCCGTTGCCGCCGGCCTCTTCATAATCGCGAAACAACCCCCAGAAGGCTTCAGCCTCCATCTGTGTCCATGACTTACTGGGGTTGGTTTCTTCGTTTGTGTAGTAACGGTAACTCTGAAGAAGCCTGTCGCGGAGCTTGTTGCACTCGCGGCGTTTATTGGTTTCTTCTACTGAGTCCAGTCTGGCTTGGTAGCGCTCCATTGTTTTGCGGATAGTCTGTATCTCGTTTTCCAGCGTTTGCTGTATCTTGATGCTCTGGGCGCGGTACTCAGGGTATTTATGCACAGCGTCGAGTGCTTCATTGATTCGCTGGTCGCGGGCTTTTTCAGCCTCGTAGCGTTCAATGAGAAAATCTCTGACCTTTTTGTAGATCAGATAAAGAAAAACGCCGGCGAGAACTAACTCGACGACGGTAGAAAGGGTGACTTGCCCAAATAGATTTATAAAATTATTAAGGCCGGTCATTACGCATCACGCTCATGGCGAGCCTCCTTTCTTTGCAAAATTTATTGACGTTAGGTGGATTCTATTGTATAATTTATACAATAAAGAAATGAAGGTGTGAGACCAGTGACAGAGAACGAAACCCCGCTCAAGTTATGCAGAAAATGGGGCAAGATGGCTCCCGGCTGCTTCGGCACGTTAGACGTGTTGTGCAGAGAGTCTCACGAAGAAATGGGAGTGAGCGAGGTGTGCGATCTCCCAATAGGCGCAGCGTATGAATATCTGCGAGTAAAGTGTCATTTAGAAAAGGACGGGCGTGCTCGCCTTGCCAGTGAACTCACGGGATTATACATCTGGCGAAAGCACAAGGTTATCTACAACTTCGACCATACTTTGGCGCAAGAGTTAGTCGCTCAAGCCGACGCCACAACAGAAGAGGACAAAATCCCTACAGAAATTCTGTTGAGACCTCCTTATCCGTGTGTGTATATTCAGACCGATAAGCCGATTTCCGGAAACTCGCTGCCCCTCAAGTTTATGGCTTGGATAGAAGAAGATGCGAATTCCCACGTTAAAGAGTTCCGCGTCCAGCCTTTTTCAGATGACATGGAACACACCAAGACGTTCATGTTAGAGCTGACGAAGCCAACGGTTTATGACTGTATTTATGATACCGTAGCCACAACCGCAAAATATCACACTTTCGCCAAATTTCAGTTGAACAACATTCACATTGACGAAAGTGTTCGTGTGGTACTCCGCGCAATGCAGTTATATCTGTATGTCTGCAGTGACCAAGCGGATATCCGAGAGAATCCTAAACAGAAGGGAATTTATCGGCCTCGCCAGCCGGGGCAGCCAATTAAAGATAAATTCCGCGAGATAGACATGAAGGACGTCGGTGTTGTAATTGGCCACACGCTGCGCCGCGCCGAACAGGAATCCAGTGCTCCGCAAGCAACCCCTTCGACGGATGAAGCGAAGCAGGGAAGTCATAAACGCCCGCATACTCGCCGAGGCCACTGGCATCACTATTGGACTGGCTCCAAAAGCGAGCCAGAACAGAGAAAGCTGATTCTGAAGTGGACTCATCCGATGCTCGTCGGCGGTTACACAGATAATGTTGTTACCATGTTCCCGGTAAAGGAGTAATTGAAATGAAGAAAGTGCTTAAAGGTCTCCTTGCAATCTTTTTGATTACATGGATTATGCCAGCCGCGTCCGCCTATAATTCTCAGCAACACACAGCAGCGTTATTCCTTAATGAGCTGGGTTTATTTAACGGGGTTGGTACGAAAGCAGATGGAACACCAAATTACAATCTGGACGCAAAGCCGACAAGAGATGAAGCAATTACCATGCTCGTCCGTTTAATTGGCAAAGAAGATGAAGCCAAGAAAACAGATGTCAACATTCCTTTTACTGATGTAGAAGAATGGGCAAAACCTTACGTCTCGTATGCATATAACAATGGATTGGCTAAAGGATTATCGGCAACAACATTTGGAGGAAAGTCTCGTGTGAATTCCGCTCAATACCTCACATTCGCGTTAAGAGCGTTGGGCTATTCTGACGACACGGACTTTTCGTATAATTCAGTATGGAGTTTCTCAGATAAACTCAAATTAACCAATCAACAATACAATAAGAATACCACTAATTTCACTCGTGGAGACGTTGCTCTTATCTCTTATAATGCGCTCAAGCAGAATATGAAAGATGGTTCGTCTACGTTAGTGAAGAAACTGATAGACGATGGCACAGTTAACGAGGATTTTATGTCTGATGTGCATCTGACAAAAGAGGCTGGATTAGAAGTATATCCAACCCCTACTAATGTGCATATCTCAACTGTAAATGGAGAACCCATTTTGTTCTGGGACAGCCCGGACGGAAAAGAATATAATTATGAAGTCGAATGCCGCAAATCTCAAGACAATTATTACCGTTCATTATGTTGGGGACCTTACAATCGTCTAAGTTTCGACAACGAAGAATCCTACGGTATAAAACCCAACACAAATTATTATTTTCGTGTGAGAGTTTCTGAAGTAGAAAGAAACGAATCCGACGATAGCTTAAGAACCCTGTATAGCCCATTTTCTGAGACGGTATTTTATGATTGTACGAAGACCTATCAAGAGGAACCGAATGTTCTAACAAAAGCAGATTACAAGTTAATTCTTTCGTGTATCGACAAAGCAGCCAATGCCGAAAAAGCTGCCGCGGATGCTGCATATCAGGCTAACCAGAGTTCAACGTGGCAATATTATACTCTTGCTACTATGAATTACTTAGAAGAAGAAAGAAAGGCTCTCGCTCAGGTTGTAGAAAAGCTCAAAAATCACCCAGAACTTGAAGATCTTTCTACTATTATTTATCCTCTGTATTTAATAACTGATCAGTATTCGCTAGTAATCCCAAATGCATCAACATATAAAAAATACACTGCCGAAATAGTCACACTTGCCTCAAAAAAAATAGAATCGTATACAGAAGCAATTAACACACTAGAAAATAACTACAGACTCTTCTTGAATATGTAATTGAACAATCTAATCCTCAAAATTACGCGAAAAAGCACCCTTTTACAGGGTGCTTTTATTTGCATATGTTCCCTTCAGGTAGGCTTCGGCTATCTCATATTGACGCTGAAGCTCGCACAGGTGATCTTGAAGACGACGAAAGGAGTAGCTAGGAATTTCGTCGATGATAAAACCATTACTGCCCGTACCGGTCACCTTCTGACCCTTCGCATAAGCGATAGAGCCAGTCTGCATGTCGGATGCGACAATAGTAGCGTCGTTAGTATCCACGTCGAGCTTGCGGATATTAAGCGACTTTACAGGTGTACTGCCGAGACAAAGTTTCAATATTGATCACCTCTTTCTTTTAAGCCCACTCATCGAAGGAATCTTTGAGGTAAGCAGCGACTTTACTCCCGAAAACTATAGCTACAAACTTACCATTGCCATAGCAAACCGATTGCAAGTTTTTCTTAGCTGGCAGCGTAGTCTGAATCTGAGTCCAGTTGATACCATCGGTAGAGTAAGCTGCGATATTGTTACTACTAGACATGGCTACAAACTTGCCATTGCCATAGCATACCCAATGCCAGGCTGCAGAAATCGGCATCGTAGCCTGAGTCCAGTTGATACCATCGGTAGAGTAAGCTGCAATATTACCGGTCCTAGACACGGCTACAAACTTACCATTGCCATAACAAACCGAGAGCCAGGTTTTATTAGCCGGCAACGTAGTCAGAGTCCAGTTGATGCCGTCCTTCGAGTAAGCGGCGCGATCATCAGAACCACCAACAGCCACAAACTTACCCGCACCATAGCAAACTGAATACCACCAAACCTCATCCGAAATCGTAGTCTTAGTCCAGTTAATGCCATCAGTAGAATAAGCAGCGACACCCTCTACACCACTAGCTATCGCTACAAACTTACCTGCACCATAACAAACCGAGCCCCAGTCGTAACGACTAGCAGGCATTGTAGTCTGAGTCCAGTTGATGCCATCGGTAGAGTAAGCAGCGACATTATCACTGTTAGCCACAGCCACAAACTTACCCGCACCATAGCAAACCGAGTTTCCGATTCCACTAGCAGGCATTGTAGTCTGAGTCCAGTTGATGCCATCGGTAGAATAAGCAGCGATATTGCTGCTATAATTCACAGCCACAAACTTACCCGCACCATAGCAAACCGAAAACCAGCTCTCGCTAGCAGGCATGTCGGAACTTTCCCAACTCGGTTTCTCAACAGGCACTAGGGTACCAGTTACTTTCTCACCTTTAACATACAGCGTCTTTCCGGATAAAATCTTATCAGCAGTGGCAGTAGCATCTGAGGTATCCACACCGGTCTGGATTGCTAAAATTCGATTAGCAAAATCCGAAGCCTTGATTGAATCTGTAGATCCATCCTTATCACGAATGGCAGTAGCAATGCCTTTGAGATAATTTTCTTGAATACTCAAAATATCATACCTCCTTTTTATGCCCACTCATCGAAGGAATCTTTGAGGTAAGCAGCAATATTGCTATTTTGAATCACAGCTACAAACTTACCATTACCATAACAAATACAGGACCAAACTTTACGATCAACAGGCATCGTAGTATTAGTCCAGTTGATGCCATCCTCAGAATAAGCAGCGACCTTGCTACTAGATACAGCTACAAACTTACCATTACCATAACAAACTGAATACCAGCTTTTAACAGCCGATATCTTAGTCTGAATCCAGTTAATACCATCCTCAGAATAAGCTGCTACAATACTGTTTGTTATAGCTACAAACTTGCCATTACCATAGCAAACTGAACGCCAAGATTGATTAGCCGGAAGCGTAGTCTGAATCCAGTTAATGCCGTCTGTAGAGTAAGCAGCGATGTTACTACCTTCTCTAGAAACAGTAACAATAGCTACAAACTTGCCATTACCATAGCAAACTGAATGCCAAGGTTGATTAACCGGAAGTGTAGTCTGAGTCCAATTATTACCATCAGTGGAGTAAATAGCCACACCGTTCGTGATATCTACCGCTACAAACTTACCATTACCATAACAAACTGACCTTAAATCCAGACTATTTTCCGGAGTATCTGGAGTCGGATCTGTACCTGGAGTCGGAGCTGTACCTGGAGTCGGAGTTATAGCTGGTACAATCCAACTAATACCATTAGTAGATGAAATCTTAGTACCATTACTAGACACAGCTATAAACTTACCATTTCCGTAACAAACAGAAGTCCAATACTCACTAACTGGTATATCACACCGAAACCAGTTAATGCCATCATCAGAGTAAGCCCCGCCACCTTTATAGTCCATAGCTACAAACCTACCGTTGCCGTAACAAATAGAACGCCAATTATTAATTGATGACATAGTAGTCTCAATCCATTTCGGTTTCTCGATAGGTACCAGGGTACCAGTAACCTTCTGATTGTTCGCATACCCGGTCATTCCAGAGACCACATCGCTAGCTGTTGCAGTGGCATCAGAGGTGTCGATGCCGGTCTCGATAGCACCGATCTTACTTGCAAATTCCGACGCTTTAATAGTGCCGGTTTCCCCAGTTTTAGCTTTGATGGCATCGGCGATAGCTTTAAGATTAGTCTCCTGAACGCTCATCAATAGCTCGCCTCCCAAGTGTCTTGAATAGCCACCTGAATAGCAGAATCAACATATTTTTTGTCGGTAATATCATTGTCATGAGTAATGTCTTTTGTACGAGTCATCTGAACCGTACCATTGGCATCTGACACATAAAGATTAGTTGAACCCGCCGATAGTGTAAGATTGGGGTTATCAGAATTACTTGAATTACACAATACTGATACTGTTCCCGAAGCAAGTCCGGCTGTTTCATCATGTATCGACACTCTGCTGGAATTAGTAGAATTTCGGATAGCAGAGGTGTTACTTGGAGCGATAATGCTTCCTGTCATTGTACCGCCTTTAAGAGGAAGATAGTTGGTATTGGCTTCGGAGATTGCATCATCAACATATTTTTTTGTGGTGACATCGCTGTTGTCAGAAATTGTACCTACTTGCTCTATTCTTACTGTGTTGGATTCGGCATTTAACTTCAAAGCAACTTGAGTATTATCAAGCGTCCCATTGTATCTGCGTAAATCTATGCCTGCACCATCCATTACAAGATGCTCCCCAGTAAGGTATCCCGGCCCCTTACCTACAACGGTGTGCATTTCAGTCGTACCCGTAGTAACATCTTTACCATCATCATATATATCAATATAAGTATAACCTGTCGGAGTTTCTAAGGCACTATATTTATTATAATTGTTGGTAACTACAATCGCACCAGTCATTTTCCCGCCTTCAAGCGGTAAATACTTTGCAAATTTATCCGCGTGCGCATTCTCATCAGAATCATGTCCGCTCACAGCGTTCGATACATCTTCTTCATTCGGAACCTGCGTATTTGTGCCATCAGCGTTGCCGGTATACAGCCGCTTTTCATCGGTTACATACGCAACCTTGCCCTCTTCCAGCGATGGCAAACCGGATTTAGGGCCAGTATAATCGACGGTGCTTTCGCCCGTCGGAAATGCCGAAATAATAGGCATTATTTCATCCTCCTTTATCCTAAGAGTACAACCACAGCAGGAATATCCACCGTGGGCTTCTTGCCGTCGCAGTTCAGAGTAAGCAATCCATCAGCCTGCGCCGCAATCGAAAGCTGAGCCTTGCGGACAGCCGCACGCTGCTCTGCTGTCGCGCCGCTTGCAATCGCAATAGAGCCATTGGTATCAGCCTTCAGATTTGCTACTGCAACCTGTTGCGAAAATGGCGCGGCGTCGCCAATCCAGCCGTCAGCCGTCAGCGTAATTTCGACCGAACGGCTCTGCTCAGCCTTTCCGGAAAGGGCGGCGTCGATCTTCACCATATTGGAATTGGACTCGGACGCCATCTGTTCGCGCCAGTCCTTAAATTTAGTCCCTGCGTCATCTGTGACGAACAGGTCGTAGTTAGGTGTTTTGCTCATCTCACACCGCCTTTCTTACAAAACCACATAATCTAAGTCGTCGAGTGTCATCGTGTCTATATCAGCAAGAGACCTATCATCAACTTCAGACAACAGCCGATATCTTCGGATAAGCTCCTCAATCGCACAGCCGAGTACCACAACAGAAGCCAGCTCAGGAGAAGAACCAGTCAACGCTGCATCACACGCAGCCGCGATAACGCTATCAGAATCAGCGTGCTCTCTCTTTTCGAGCAGAAAATGGCCGGCGGCCGTATTCTCTATCTGGACAGCATTTTCAAAGCCGCCGAGCGGGAAGTGTTCCTCAAGCTCGCCGAGCTTCGCTGTGATCTCCATGCCGGAGCTGCCACCGGAGAAGTAGTTGTAGCACAGATTGGTAACTGCCGCAGAAACTACTGTTTGAGTCTCTGCACCCACGGCATAGGTCAGTAAGAACTGAACCGGGAACGCGACCGGAATTACGGAAGTCTCAGTCTGCAGAAAACTATTCTTTGCTATTTCTACAACTGTAGAATCAAGAGCGAAAGAAGAAGCGCCGCCGCCCAGAGAGTAAAGAATCTCCACCTGCAGCGGTGCAGCGTAAGGCTCCATCGCTGTCATGCCGCCATCAGAGAAAAGCTGATAGCATAAACTTTGCAATTCTGCCTGAAAATGCAATGCGTTCTCGGCTTTGTCGAATTTGTAGCTCCAAGTCTGCTGAACTTCTGCGGAGAAGGGAAGTGCGCCGGTCGCTTTTTCAAACGCCTGCTTAATTTCCTGTGCGGTGGTCTGAATCTCCAAACCATTCTCCGTGCCGGAGAGCTTTTTACGAACTTCCATATTCAGCTTGTCTACCGCCAGAACAACAACGTCATCAGCCTGTTCGAAGGTCTCAGCGTGCAGCTCGGTCGGCTCGCTGTGAATCGCGAGCGCGTTAGGGAAGGAGCTCAGAATCTTGTGAGAGGTGAGTTCCGCTCTGCTGTCAATAACAAGCGTGTTCATGCCGCGTTCCATAACGTGCCGCAGGATCTGGTCAATCTCCGAATGGATAACCACGCCTTCATCTACAGAGAAAAGGCCGGTCAGATAAGTATCGACCACATGGCTGTCTACGATGATTGCGTCATATACCTCGTCGACATATTCACGGAAGGGGATAGAGGATATCGTCAGGTCACATTCGGTGTAACGAGACTTGGTGACCAGATCAATGTCGATCAGCCGGTCACGAAGATAGAGTTTATAATCCTTCATGATTGTCCCCTTATCTTAAACTTAGGCGGTCGGGTTCTGAACGGACAGCTTGAGATAATTCTCCTTGATAGTCATGATGGTAGCCGTCTCGACCGTTCTTGGCGTAGTCAGTGCGCCGTACATCAGCAGATTGCCCGCGCCGGCCTCGTTGGAATCATATACAACAAAGTGGGTAACAGTGCCCCAACCGTTGGTAGACTCGTTGAAATTGATTGCCTGCTGGTTGGTTACCAGACCGTCAACCGGCTCACCCAGACTGTTCAGCTCAACACGAGCGTAGCCTGCTGCAGTCTCCGGCTCCGTTACATTGTCGCCGGTCTCATTTGGCTCGGTCTTGCTCAGGCCGATGTAATACTTCGTCGGAATAGCCGGCGTCTCCTTGGAACGGAATACATTGCCCGCTACAAGGTTCAGAAAATACTTAGTATTCATGCCTTTTCTCCTTTACTTGATGATTGGTTTGTCAATATTGCGCGTCACATACATGATGCCCTGATAGGGAATGTCCACATCTCCCTCGGAGCCTTTGATCGTGACCTGATAAATAAATTTCCCCGCCAGATTGACCGTATCAGATGGCTCGAGCTCGACGCGAAGAATGTTGTCCGTCGCGTCGGTTTTGCTCTCGATGATATCCATCGTTTTGGTAATCAGCGGGGAAGATTTATTCAGATACTCAGCTACAGAAAAGTAGCCGGTGCAGCCTCTCATGCTGAGCGGGCGGCCGTTGTCCTCAAAGTAGGTATGGAACGCCAGCTGCTGTGTTGCACCGCCAACAAATGTGACGGTCGGCAGCTGATAGGGCGATTGGTCGCAAAGCGACATAAGTTCACCGCCTTTCTTAGTCCGCAGAGTTGTCCTCTTCTGCGAGGTTTGAGAGTTGCTGTGCGAGATTTCGGCAGCGCGTCAGCACTTCTGCCATGCGGATAGCATCATCGCCGCGGACTGAGATTTCCGCCAGACGATTGTGAATCTGCGCTACTTCCGCGAGAATTTCTTTTGTCATGTGTGCTCCTTTAGATTTGATCTATCCACTCATTCATACATCTGGCGAGCGTGGTAAAGTACCAAGCATACACAGTGTCGCCTGAGGCAACCTCGTTAATACCGGTAGAGTAACTGCGGCCGATATTATAGCGAAGTGAATTGAACCGGGTTGCGGTCAGCACCTTGTCAGAAGATGACATTTTGGTATCCGCGTATGATGCGTATTTGGTGCTCCAAGTAAGACCAGCCGCATTTTCAATTTCGATAACTTTGCTGCACATATCGTTCCACACAAGATATGAAAAATCCGAAGTGGAGCCATTATTGGTTAAAGCAGTATAAGCAGCTTTAGTTTGAGAAGCCGATGCAGTACCGTTGGATGAAGACCAGCTCCATGCAGAAACGAGTATCTTGTCTGTAGTAACTCTGTCATTCCAAGAATTACTCCACCCAGTCACAAGATCTTCAGCTTCAATCGAAACAGAATACCTTGTTCCGGGTTTCAAACCGGTTTTTGTCATCCATTTCGTTGTACCTGAAGACGGTACTCCGGCGAAAGTAAATGATGATACTTGGCTCCCAGCCACATAAAAAGTGACTCTCACCTTGTTGTTTGGGTAGTCGGTGTTGATACCAACCAATCGGGCAGAAATCGAGTCTGTGGTGCATTTGGTGTCAATATCGCCTCCAAAATCAACTTCTTCGGGGTCAGTTTTGAATTTAACTGCGGTAGCCCATTTTCCATTGATTCTGACGTTGGCCAGATAATTGGTTCCCGGCTCCAGTCCACCAATATCGGCTTCTGCGGATGTGCTGGACGCACTATCGTAGGCATATCCGGATACGTCACTGGAATCGCTTTGAAGACGAACGAAGAAATATAATTTGTCTCCGCTTTTAACTCCGGTTACGCGGACAGTAACACTGGTCGAGGTAATATTTCGAGCAGATACAGTTGCCAACGTATATCACCTCTTATCCAAATGTAGCCGTTGTGCTTAAAAGATCGATAACCTTCGACCCAGTGTCGATTCGAGCACTACCTTTTGTCACATAGAGCGATACATCGCCACCCTGTAGACGAACGCCCGAGTCGGTTACAATAACGTATGGCGCTTGCATAATGCCGTTAGTGCAGGTTGCGCTAAGACCAACGCCCGGGGTTTCTCGTCCGTTGACGTCTTCACCTGTCATCGCACCCATATATCCGGTAACCGTGCTTGAAGACGACTTCGTTTGAAAGTAGCCATTTACCGTAATATTATTGCCCTCGATATTCGGAGATTTAATCGTGTTGCCGCTGATAAATGTTCCGGTAACACCGGAAATCTTTTTACCGTTGGCTAACGATGCAATAGCATCATTCGCATCATCAGCATCACTTTGAGCAGAATCGGCCGCCCTCTTGGCAGAGCTGGCTTTGCTCGATGCGGAATCTGCGGTATTTTGTGCGTTCTCGATTTTCTGGTCAATCTCATCGGTTCCGGTAACTGCGCCCCAGCTGATGTTGCCGCTCTTAATAGTTACGTTGCCAGAACTATCTACTTGAAACGCTCCGTTGCCGATATTCAAGCTAACGCCTTCCAATGCTCCTCCAGTCTTTTCATCAGACTTAATCGTGCCGGAAATCATACCGCCGTCAATCTTACCAGCCTTCAGCGTACCCGAAAAAGTGCCCGAAGCACCCTTCAGCTCGCCGGAGAACTCACCGCTCGTCGCAGTAATCTTGCCGGTAAACTCGCCGTCCTTGGCATAAACGGTGCCGTTAAAAATGCCGTCCTCGGCATAGATATTGCCACGGAAATAAGCCTTGCCGTCATTGGCGTCGATGTAGAAGTTCGTGCCCTTCGGAATCTTCAAGCCCTTCAGGGCGATATCGTCATCGAACACAATCTTGCCGTCTTCGTCGATAAACGAGGGGGTAACTGTCGTGCCGTTCGTTGTATACAGGTCTCCCTTGCCGGACGCAATGCCGTAGCGCGGGTCGATTAAAATCTTTCCGCCGCCATCCTTTGCCAAAACAAAGGTAGAGTTATACAGCCAAGCGCCGGTAGCGTCAACCTTGAACTGCATCACACCGTCATCGTTCGGAGCCTCGATTACCAGACCGTTACCGATAAGCAGCTTGCCGCCGATGATGTCGGCATTTACGCCCCAATGGTCACCCAGCTCGTCAGTTGCGAAGTGCCCGATGGCAACCTTCGCGCTCTGGAATCCGTCATCCGACATAGCGATCATGCCGTTGATGATACGAATCTGGTACGGAGAGTCAGGCTCACCGATGTGCAGACCAGCACCGTCGATGCGGACACTCTGGTTCTTTGCGCCGATAATAGAATTGACCGCCGCGTCCAGAGAACTGTTCATGAACTCGGAAACCTTAGAAGCCTGATTCGCCGTCTGATTGTAGGTATACTTCGCCGCGTCAAAACTGCGGCTTGAAGAATAGCTGTTCTCAATCATCTCTTTCAGGTTCGCCACGTTGTCGTGACGCTTGAACCTGTTGGAGAAGGTGAGCGACAGCTTTTCCTGATCCTCAAAGTCGAGGTCGAATCCAATCAGAACAGGGGTGATAACCTCATCATTATGCAGACGCAGGTAAACACCTTTGCCGAGCTCCAGTCCTTTTCGGAACGGCTCGAACTCCTGCGCCCAGATGAAGTTGCCGGTTTCAACGCTGAACTCATAGGTCGGCGAAGCAACGTCGGCGAGCGTCTTGACCGCATGGTCGTAAAGCTCCATCTCGACGGAATACTTTTGGTAGTCCGACACATTGGTTGTCATATAAAGGTCGGCCGCCGTGATATCAAACGACAGAGAAGTGCCCTCATAGGTAATGACCTCTTTGTCGTTTACCTCGTGAATATCATTCTTGAGGTTAGACAGCGTGCCGGTCAGCGTAATCAGACCGCTCGGTGCAGTTTTTTCGCCGATTTTCATTTCGCCGCAGTACAGACTGAACACAAACTCGTCGCCGGCCTTGTGTTCCAGAGTACCACGGATAATTGAAATGGACATTTTGTTCGCCGCTGTTACCACGGCAGTGCCGCCAGCGATGGTGTACATCTTCTTCTTGATCTCACCGAAGTCAACCTGCGCGATGGTAGAATTAGAAATAGCAATCGCGCCATTCGTCACCTTGGAGCTCTCACCGGTCACAGCGGTATCAACATCGGAAGCGACAAAGGTATCATCCGAAAGCGGCTGCTCGATAAAGTAGTGCCGCAACAAAGCATATTCGTCTGCGGTAAAAAAAGCCGTCAGCTTCAGCTCGTCATTCACGGCTTTGATTTGCGCCGGATAGGAGTCAGGATTGGAAGCGTCGAGCGTGGTCTTGATATCTGCTACCACAGCTTCTTGGTCGGCGACCTCTTTCTTTTTCTTCTCCATATTGGCGTTAATCTCGTCGAGCTTTTTCTGCTGCGAAGCCTTACCGTCCGCGGTCGTTTCCAGAGCCAGAGCCTGAATGGTTACAGACTGCTGATTCGTCAGGTCGTCCAGTTCGGCTTTTCGGTCAACCAGTTTGGCTTGTTCGGAGAGCAGCCGTGCTGTTGCAGAAGCCCGCAGTCCGACCAATCCCTTGTAGTATTCCTGTCGGTTCAGCACACTTTTCTGCCACTCTGTCCATTTTTCTGCCAGAGCAGAAGGAATATCACCGTTCTCAATGAAGTACGAGATGTCGTAAATCCAGTTCGTGCCGGTCGGGTTTACTTGTCGTATGTCAAGGTCGTCCGCGCCGCTTGGTGTCATAGCAGTTACTAACTCATCAGTCAGTTCTGTGATATCAAGGTCGGTTACGAGGTTGTCGAACCCAAGGTAAATCGGCAGGGTAGACACATCATCGTCCGCATCATAAGCGTTGATAGTCTTATTGTACACGTCGAATACAACCACGCAGCGAAACGTATCCATTGCGTCATCATACAGAAAACTCAGCGCGTAGTCGTCATACTGGTCGAACGTGCGGTAACGTCCAATCAAAGACGGCGCAACATATCCTGCCTTCCAGCCCGGGGATACTTCCAGAATTCGACCCAGAATGGTATCATCCGGCGTCGCGGGATTCCAGAAGTTAAATGTGCCCTCCTCGAGGAAGAACTGCTTGTTCTCCAGCTTCTTCTCCAGAGAGTAGCCGGTCACCGACTTAATCTCTTCGATACCGTCACCGGAGATTTCCGGCTTCATCAGCAGAAAGATGCCGTAGTGCTCGGTGCGAATCACCTTGTAACCGACCACTTTATCATAAAGCGGCGTCGGCACGCCGTCAGAATAGGCGGGAAGGTCAAAAGAGATTTCGCTTGTCTCAGAAAAGTTAACTGTGATTTTCAGATTCGCCACGTTGGGCAGCGTGCCAATCGTGCGCTCGTCAGCCGTTTGGAGCAGCAGGGTAGGCGGCTCCGGCCGACCAAATTTGTCAAAGGCGATTTGCGTATAATCGAGATACATACACAGACCTCCTTTATGCGCCCACGTTGTACAGCATTCTACCGCTGATTGTGAGCTTGCCGCTGCCAGTGATTTTCAGGTGATTATCACCGCGAACCAGCCGGAAAAAATTCATATTGAACTTGTCATACAGGTTTGTATCGTGGGATTCGGTGATGATGCCGGCGTTGTTATCCACTGTAATGATAGAGTCAGCCGCGGGTACGCCCGTCAGCTTAAACTCACGTCCATTATCATCAGCGTTCACGATAGAGAAGTCGGCCGCCGTCGGTTCAATGGTCAGCACGGGTTTGATATACTCCCGAACAGAGCTGTTGTTCCGAAAGACGATTTCAGTTTCGCCGGCCACTTCATATGTCTCTGTGAAAGGGAAGCCGTAAGCATAAGGGCAGTCGCAGGTGACCGTAGCCTCAAACGCGAATGGCAGCCAACCAACAGAGATTGGCTCGAGGTTTGTAATCAGGCAGCGATACTGATAGTCTTCCATGTCAGGCTGACAGATGGAGAGCCACTGGTATTCCTGATAGCCGGTCAGCCAGAGTTGAACCTCTTGAAAATCGTAACGGTCAAGTGGCGTTTCCGAACCAAAGACAAGGTTAAACTCCAGAGGCTTCTCATGGTAGTTTACGCCTTGATGAATTGGCTGAACGCGGCCGGTCGTTCTTGTTTCGATGATGCTGGCTTCGTTGCCAAACGCCGTGTCTTCGTTGCTTTTGCTGTCCAGATCACAGATAAAAAGGTTATATGCCAGAGACGACTCTCCGGCGAACGTGAATTCGTAGGTGTTAAACAGGTTAAGCACCTCCTATAGAAAGGCGCGGCATGAGAACATACCGCGCCGGCCATTATTTTTTGATTTTGAGAACTTCGATAATGTCGTTGACCATGCGGCGGGATACAGCTTCGTGCTGCTTAACCGTGTCGCCGTCCGCACCCTTGATGATGGTGTCGCCGAAAGTAACGTTCGTGACGTTTTCACGCGGGATCGTGACAACTTCACGGTTTACGCCGGAAACAGGCATCTGAGCTGTTTTGGACAAGTCGGGCAGGGCAGAAGCGGATAAACCGCTGGTGATGGCGGACATTACCTTGAGAATGGAGTCGAGCGACTGCTGTTTGGGCTTGTCGAGCACGATTTCGCCCTTCTGCAGGGTTGCGATCATCTCATCTTGACGCAGAGTAGAGAAATCACCGACAACGCCGCCAGTGTGGAGCTTGCCGAGGTACTTTTTATATAGATTTGTGCCGTCAGGAAGCGACCATACACCAGTATGCGGATCGTAGGATATATCAAGGTTATAAGGGTTTCCCTTCAATTTGTCGGCTAGTTTAGAGTTCGCCTTTTTAAGGTTATTCTTTTCGTCAGGAGATGCTTTATGCCATGCTTGGCTGTTGTCGTACATCTGCTGAACAATTCCTGTAATGGCCTCCGTTTGCGACCCCGCGCCATATTTGTTCGAATCGCCGAGAGTAGTGGAGTTGGAGCCATTGGAAGAAGAATTAGAACCGCTGTCTCCAAGTTTATCGTACAGTTCGAGATAGGATAACTTGTACTTCTCCATAGCTTTAGTTGCGTTATCCCACGCAGATTGAAGTTGAGAATTGAGATCTGCTTAACTCGCATACTCCCATGTAAGTTTTTCGCCAGTGACAGGATGCTTTCCACAGCTACGGAGTTTTCCTTTACAACATTTTGTCAGAGAGCTTGGGTCTAAATGATACTTTTCGGCCGCCCCACCCATGTAAGTAAAAATTTCTCCCGTGGTAATACACCGTACTCCTCGAGCATTCACGTTGTTATCTCCGATACACGCAGTCTGTGCTCGTTCAATCATCTGTTGTTTTTCAGCCTCCGTGAGACGATAATAATCGTCTTCGTAAGCCCACACTAGTTTTTCACCATTGAACTCTCCGGCGCTTAACGCTTTGTGTGAACAACATTGAGAGATACGAGTTTTTGGAGCTCCGTATTTCTGGGCTGCATAGAGCATCAACGGAAAACTTTCGCCGGTGTTCAATAGTATAACGGGTGAGCGTTTGTATGCGTCCAGACCAGTGTGTTTACCTTTAGCTTTTTCACTTGCACGCTTTTTCTGCTCATCAGACCATGTTTTTCCCAGTTTGGGATGTGGAGACACTTTGTATCGAGCGATAGCTTTTTCGGAGAGAATCTTTTTTGTCTCTTCACTAACATGATAGCCTTTTCTCTTTTTCGCCGATTCGGAACGTGATTTATAACTACGTTGCAAATAAGCATTATATCGCTCTTCTCCCATAACATCTATCAATTTCTTACCATACATAGGATTGTTTTCTCCGCTCATATCAGGCCGATTCTGCAACATCTTCTGTTTGGACTCTTCAGATAGGTGATATCCACGATTCCCGCCTCCGCCAAGTGTCTGATTATAACCATTATTGAAAGTATCAAAATGTTTAATCCAAAACATTTCACGGGCGTCCAGTTCATCATTATCGCACTTTTCAAGAATTTCAAAACAAAAAGCATCTTCGCCATACTTGTTGAAAGCACGCTGAAGATGCACGTTGTGATGTTTGTTTTTACGCAAATCGTTTTTATGAGATTCCCATCTACGTTCGATATCTTGGGTTTGCCCGATATATCTCTTACCATTTGTCAAGTTGGTAATGCTGTATATCCCACTTACTATATCGTGTGTACGCATCTTTGTCACCTCCTTTTTTGAGAATATACGAATATCTTTGCTAACTGACGCTACTCAGTTAACGCTTAACGCCTCTCAGTTTCCTGAGAGATGAGACCATATCATTACTGAAAATTTCAGTATCACATTTTTCCATTGCCAAACGCTTGCAATGTACGAGCTTTTGCTCTGGTCGTTGAACCTTCCTCTATTCGAGGCTTGGCTGCTGATTGCCCAATCTATAAGTTTTCAGCATTTACGTTTCAGCATATTTCATCTGTCCGCTTTAGCCTTATAGCTCTAAGGGGTTTCCAGCAATTTATGCAATTTTCTATACCGAAATATAGGGGCCAGTTGACCCATACTCAGTATTCCACTTCATTAAATCGCTATAGAGAGACTCCCAACCATCCTGTATTCTCTTTCGAGCCATTTGGTAGAGCTTCTCCTCTGACGAGATCGAATCCTGCAGTTTCTTGATCTCGGCGTCCTTTTCCTTCTCGTAAGCCTCTTGCAGCTTATCAAGATTGTCGGTCTGACGGTCATAGGCTTCATTTGCCTGCGTCTCGCCAAGTTCTTTTTGGAGATCGGCGAGTTGCTCTTCAAGATCTTTACGCTTTGCGATTGACTCGCGGCTGTCATCCAGAGACAGAGCGTTAATCTTCTCTTGGAGCTTTGCCATTTCCTTGACCTTGTCGGCTACCTCGTCCTGATAGTCGGCTTCGTCCTTGGAGAGTTGCAGACTTTCCTTCTTCTTGTCGATGATCTCGCTATACTTATCCTTCAGCTCTTCCAGAGCGTCAACCTGCTGGTCGATTTCGTCTCGAATCATATCCTCGACGTACTTGAACAGCGCGTCAACGCTATCCTTCGCATCATCAAAGTCGATGCCGGTTCCGTCTTTCACGTTAGCCAGAACGCTGCGGTACGCATCTACATTCTTAACAGCCTGCGCATAACCCTCCTCGGTAAGGTCAAGCATAGCAAGCTGTGCGTATACGGAACCCCACTGAACCTCAGTAAGGTCGGCCGTTGCGTTCAGCAGATTATTCAGAGAAACAACGTCGTTCTCCTGCAGAGCCATACGCAGACGCTCCACATAAGCGGAGGCGCTTTCCAAAGCCATCTGATCAGTCTTAGCTTTGATAACACGGTTGATCATTTCCTCATTGATGGTCAGAAGCCCGTTCTCGTCTTTGAGGTATCCCATGTACTCGACGCCGAGCTTGGAGATTTCTTGGAAGGTATCGACGGAGATAAAACCACCATTTGTCGAGTATTCCTCGGCGGCCTTCTTGAACGTGTCGAGAACGTCCTGAACCGTATCAACAGAGTCGCTTGCTGCATCAACGATATCAGAGAGATAGTCGATGACTTTCTGCTTAACATCCTTAACAGCGTCTTCGTACTCCCACCACTGGTCGGAGAGGTCGGACACTTCGTCACTGAGATCGGAATATCCCATGCCGCGGTAATACTGCGCTTCCTTGTGCAGGTTCTTCTGAGCCTCGCGATAATGGTCAATGATGCCGTTGAGAGTAGACTCAATTGCATCGCCATCGATAGACGAGAAGATAGTATCAACAGTCTTGGTTTCGAAACTGTCTGCAATGCCGCTGAAGATGCCGGCCAGAGGATTTCCCTTCTTGGCGACGCCGTTCAGAATATTCTGTGACAGCTTTGCCGAGTTGAAAATCTTACGCTGAGCACGGGTGAAGGAACGTTCGAGCTTGTCAGTGTCGAGCAGGCGGTCGAGGCTTCGTTCGGCCAGTTTAACAGCATTTTCATGTTCCGACGTGATTTTGTCGTACATGTCCTTCATCGTATCGATGATGCTGTCATGCGCTTCCCACCTATGAATGCTTAACTAATGCGTTTCCACGTCAAAGGTTCATTTGTGATGGGGGAGATGCCAGCGTATGGTTTCTTTCCGGCTAAGTGGTCAAGCATTCGAGCATAGGATATATTGTTCTCAGTTGCCGCGATAGATGAATTCAGATATACATCTCCAGTATTTATACATACTACACGATCTCGCTTAGCACGAATCATCGCTTGCTGGAGCCGATCTTTTATATTGGCCTCAGTTGTATTCTCATAATCCTTTAAGTACATCCAGACGTAAGGTGTTCCGTCCTCATCTCTGCCGCAAGAATATTGACGTCCTTTACAACAAGCGGATAAATTGCTATGATTTATTCCTAATTCTTTTGCGGCATAAGAGGCATTATAGAAAATCTTCTGGTCGTTCAGTCGAATAACTTCTTTGCCTGTAAAGAACCATTTTTTCGTTCCTTCAGCTTGGAATATCATTTTTTGGATATCATCCTCTGATAATTTAGAATATTCTTCTGCATAAACAAAAACCAGATTATCTGCGCCCGCCGCCGTATGTTCTCTTACGGAGCGAGAAACAGTATAATCTGGAATACCGTATTCTTTTACTGCGGATTTAATACTGCCGAATTGTCGGCCGTCGTTGATGCAGACAATTCTTCTAGCATTAGCAGAATTATCTCCACTGTTTTGTGGAAATTTACGGCCAGTCATGGATTGGCTAATTTTGCGACTTCTTTCCTCTGAAAATTGAACCAGAGGGGTGTGGTCGCCGCCAGCGGTTTGATTATATCCTTGCTTCATGGAATCATAATGCGAAATCCAAAATATTTCTCTTTCAACTAAAAAGTCAATATTACAAATCTCGAGAATGTGAAACTCAAACGAATCTTCGCCGTAGATATTCCATGCTCTCTGCAGATGACAATTTGGATGTTTGTTTTTGCGTAAATTGTTTCGGTGCTGTCCCCATCTCATTAAGCAATGGATACTTTCTCCGATATACCGTTTATGATTTTCGATATTTACAATTTCGTAAACGCCCGGAACGTCATAATTTTCCTTCATCACAAATTCACCTCCTTTATATCAGTTAAGCATTCGCCTTCAGCGCGTTTCGCTACGACGCGCCGGTTCTCTTATGAACTCCTGCATATTTCTATGCAGAGGAGACTATATCACTACCTATAAAATAGGTATCTACCACTTCGGGACGCTTGTCCCTACATTTAGTCGTTGAACCTTCCTCTATTCGAGGCTTGGCTGCTGATTGCCCATTTTGGGAATAGCACTTAGGATTTAACCTTATGCCATCTATCTGATTTTTTCTACTTTCGTAACGGTCGCGCTTAAACATTTCAGTTTTACGCTGTCGTTCAGATAGCTTTAGGGTTTTCCAGCAATTCAATAGATTTTGGCGTTATAAAAAAACGCACTCTACGCTCTTTACGAACGCAGGTGGTAGTTGTTTCCACTGTTTTTGCATGTTGCGCACATACTCTGATGAATCCTTTTGGCCTTGAGCACGGAATTTATCGGCAGCCTTCTTGGCTTCAGCTTGAATCTGCTTATAGTAGGATACGATTTGCATCGGGTCGCCGTGCTGTTCTTCAACGAGATAGATCTTGTGCTCGAGCTGGTCGATGATGTCCTCGACTTCTTCTTTGATCTTGTCGAGAGCTTCCTTTGCAGAATCTGAAAGTTTAGAAGTGTCAGCAGAGACTTTGACGGTGGCGTTGGACTTTTTGGAGGAACTGGAAGATGTCCAGTTTCTGAATTTGCCGTCCGTACCAAAGTTCAAATTACCCAGAGGGTTGCTTGCATTCACGCCGCCCCACACTCCGCCATCGGCTTGGTGAGGGATATTCCCACGCATCAGGCCCGCGGTTAGGTTTGCAGGAACGATAGCGTCTCCGGGCTTAGTATCAATAACTTCCATTCCGTGGAGGCCAACAAATTTATGGTGTTTGCCGTCTCGAGAAATCCACTGTTCAGGACCAAGCTCGCCGACAAGCGTCTTGCCGCCAATCGCATTGCCACCAGAGGCGTATTGAGTCATTTTGCCGACGTGCCCTGTGTAGAACTGTTTTGGATTTCGACGTGGAGAACCAGTAGCACTTGGATAGCTATTTGATCCACTGTAGACTGGAGCACTTGGAACACTGCCAGTTGTAAAATTGATGGCATAACTCAGGTGACCTAATGTACTATCTAATTTTACTTTCAGTGAATTTATTGCTCGATTAGCGTTCGCTGTCTCGATTTTTATTCCGCGCTCGCGTTCGATAGGAGCGAGCGCTTCATCGATAGCATTACCCTTTTGTTCTGCTTCAACGGTATTACCTTCAATAGTAAGTTGAACGGGATTGCCGGACTCATCTTGAATCTGGGCGAGCGTACTTAATACAATCTGCGCTTGCTCATTCGTAATACCAAGACTACTCGCGAACGCATCCAAGTTGGTTACGTTAATCGACCAGCCGCCGTCGCTAAGACGTTCAACGCTTGCCGCAGCTTCCCCTGACTCTGTCTTGACACTTTCAATTGAGGCTTTCAACCCATCGAACGTAGGTGTGTCTCCACCTATACTTGCTTTGAACCGGTTCATAGCGGCCACGAGAGAATCAAGTTCGGTTACAGACATATTCTTAACGTCAATGTCCATACCTTCAGTTAGAGACTCGAGTGCGAGCTTGGCACTACTACTCATGTGATCCCAAGCCTTAGTGGTTGATTGATCTGCTTCATTCACAGATTGTTTGATACGATAAGTCTCGTCATTCAATGTCTGAATACTCGACACAACGGAACCAACCGTTTTTGGGACATAGTCCGAATAAGTAGAAATCAGGTCGAGAGACTGTTGCAAAGAGGCCGCCGAAATGCCAAAAGCGTCGGCCAGAGCGACAACATCATGCTGCGCAACTTGAATGGAACCGGTGTTCCAATCTACGTCCATTAGTCCATCGACAGCTTTTTTCTTGTCAGCACTCAGTTCGTTGTACTTCTTATGAAGGGTATTAAGCGTTCCGGTCAGGTCTTGCCCGACATTATCCTCGTCCGTGCCTGTCAAGAAGAGACCCTCGTTGTCCTTGACCCACTGTTTCGCCTCTTTTAAGCTGACAACTTTACCGATAAGAAGTTCCATCTGATTACGAGCTTCCTCGGTATTGATTTGTCCTTTATTTACGGATTCTGCGAAATCATCGTAAATTGAAACCATGCTCTCGTGGTCTTGAACATGGTCGGTTACACCTTCCATCGATGCCTCGTAATCTGAAAGAGCTCCAGAAACCGTGTTCAGTGACTCCGCTTGAGTATCCAGTGATTTAGAAATTGCGTCCAGAGCTTCGGGAAGGGCGCCTGCTTGGGCAAGTGCCGCGAGACGAACAGCAAATTCTGAAGCACGTTCACCAGTATCAATCAGTGCCGAATTTAGAGCAGAAAGCTGATTCTTGGACAGTTTTTCAAGATCTAAACCATTGAGCAGAGACTCGAGAGATGTCCCATCAAATTCCGCACCACTGAGAGCTTCTGTGAAATTACTGCGAATAGACTCTCGCATCTTCTTCAAATCAGTCTCGAATTGAGTAATACCAAAAACCTCGGAAAGGTTGATTTTGGACAGCTCATCCTCGCTCATGTAGTTACCTAACTGAGTGTGGATGATATCAAGGAGCTGATTTGCTTTAGTCTGGAACTGGTCAAATGGCATACTGTCGCGCTTTTCAATGAGATCGTAGTAATCTTCTGCAGCTTTTTTGCCAGCTACAGTTTCTTGTACAACCTTCATCATCGCGTTGGCGTAAGAAATAGCTACCTTCGGGTCTTTCGCCTGTAACAGCGTGTTGGTGCTAAGACCAGAGACGTAGTTAGTCAAGAAGGATTGCTGAGCATTTGAAAGTTCATAATACTCTTCATTTGCTTGCAGCGCCATTTGTAACATCTGCTTCATAGAAGAGCCTGCGGAATCAAAAGCACTGTTCGCGGCGTTCCATGTGTTGATAACAGTTGTTGAATCAGCAAGCAAGTCTTTAGTAAGCAGATCCGCTTGTCCCAGTTGCCCAACAATATCGTTAATATTGGGGGCAAAAGCATTTCTGTTTTTCTGGATAAAGCCTTGCAAAGTAGGAGCATCATTGCTACGGTTGCCTTCTTTTTTAATTTGGGCCAGATACTCTTCGTAAGTTTGGCCAGCCGCACTTTCTAAAACTTTCTGCAGTTTAGAAACCGCTTCTCCCCCAGATTCTGATGCATTAGCATAGACTCGTTTCAGATAAGCGGCTACGTCGTCGCCGGCTTCTTTCTGCTGTTGTCTTGCTTCGTTAGCTTGCTTCTGCATATCGATGTATGCAGCTTCGTAGTTCTGTTTGTTGCCATCGTTTGTCGAAGAGCCTCCATAGACCGCATCGTTCGCTTCTTGGACACGTTGCTTTTTAAGAAGATCAATTGTCTGTTGAATAGCTTCATTTTTGTTGAGAATGGCCTGTTGCTCGTCGTTATATCCTTGAATAAGAGCCGGGTTGATGGACACAAGCTGGGATACCATATCCTGATATTCCTGATATTGCTCAGTGGAAAGAGAAACGTTTTTGCCGCTCTCAGTTACGCCTTTAGACAATTCGGTGAAACGATCTTTCATTTGTTCTACCGAAGATATATTGCTTTCAATTTCTTTCGAAGCGGAGGAATAATTGCTTAAAACGGTTTGTGTTATTTCTGATGCTTCTTCGGCGGACATAATCGCTTTATTGAGAGCATTCGAGATTCCAGTAATAATACCTTGGATAGCAACCATTGCAAGCATCGATACGGCCATGCTTGCAATAGCAGACCCGATTCCCTTAAAAGTCGATGCAATCTTGGCTCCGAGTGTTCCTACCTTTTCTTGCTTTGCGGTGAAGTTATCGATTTGTCCGTTAACAACATCACACTCATTCCCGACGGTGTCAAGGGATTTAGCAAACTCACGACTCTGAATACTTGCGCCAGAAAGAGCTTTTTCAAAATCAGCACCTCTAAGTTTTTGCTTCATCTGAGCGTAGCTTTTCAGAATATCATTTTGTTCCTTCCAATAGTCGTGGTTTTTTGTGTTGTAGTTTTTAAGCGAACTGAATAGCCCGCTCCCGCCAAAGATGTTTTCTCCATATTCTCCCTTTCCTCCGACAATGCCTTTCCCGTTCATTGACAGAAGCAGGGAAGTTACAGGGGCGATAAGTCCCGGAAGGACGCCAAGTTTATCAATCAGAGTGTTGAAGAACCCGAGAATGCCAGAACCGGCGTCGATAGTTCCTTTCACAAGACCAGAATCAAGAACGCTCGTGCTTGCGGACTGGAATTGTGCTTGGAACTGTGCAAGTTTGCCTTGAATAGAATCAAGATATTTTGCGTTCTCGGCATCCGCTGATCCAGTTGCGTTTTTAGTCGATTCGATGACATCCTCAACGGTCGACCAGTTCTGGATCAACGCAGAAGTTGTATTCGCTAATCTCTTCGTTTATGTTTACAAGGTTTGCAAAGCCTTGCGTTGCATCTACAACCTCATGTTTTCACATGAGACCCGACTATTTCTTCACCCTTGAAACCAAGGGGCATACCTTTTCCATTTAAGGGATTCTCACCCACGCCTTTGCTTGCGCCGTACTCCTGTTGCTCATAAAGAGCCGAGGGATAGTCTGTGAACCTTCTCCGTGTCATGAAACCGATAGGAGCTTGGCTGCATGATCGCCCATTGTTACTGCACTTAGGCTTTTGACCGTATGCAATCCGCACGTTGTTTCTGCTTTCGCACCGTCATAAACTGCTTTCGCGCTTATTGTGGTGTGCGGCTTTAGGGGGTACCTGCAATTAAATATGTTGTTATTGCACATTACTGTACAACCGGGCAAGATTGATCTACCCGAAATGGTTTTGAGCAAAGCGGCCTGATCCACATCGCTAAGACTGTCATAAACTTCTGCAATTTCACGCATAATTTGCGTGGTGCTCTTAAATTGCGTTCCAGCCTCGTCAGACATAATGTCCACTTTGTCGTGAGTTAAAGTTTTGATAGTTTCGCGAAGCTCGCTTACAGAGTTCGCCATGCCATCAGTTTCAATTCCGGCCTCTTCAGCATCAGCTTTAGCGGCACGGAGGTACATGCTAAGGGTTTTAGCCCATGTCAATCTGTTACTTTCGGCGGGTCGCCTACTGACCACTTTTGTGGCGGCAAGGTCGTTAAACCTTGCTCTCACGTTTCGTTGTTAGATTATAGCGCGAGTTCGGACTGTATCTTCACCCCGGAACGGGGGAATGGCGAAGCCCCGCTTGTTACCAAGCGGGGCTTTACAGTCTCTACGGATATTAAAATTTAAGTTATTGGAATACTGACCGGCTCATCGAAAGAATATAGGTCATGATCATTATCCATATAATATACTAAATTTGCACTAGTTATATTATCTCGATCATCCCAGTATTCATTGTTACTATCTATGCTCAAAAATCCATCAAATGTCTGATCTGGAGCTAATAAGCCCGTATGCGTAAAACCTTCGGAGTAAACAATATTCCCGTTTGAATCCAATAAATCCGCACCAATAAGCGGAGATTTCAAGGCAGATCCGGAAATATTTTTTATTTTGAAATAAAAATACATCACAGATTCGCTCTCATAATTTTCGCATTTTTTAGTTTGGAATGTAACTTCCAAAGGTATATCCACAGGATTAGTTTCAGGCTTAGCCTCAGATTCATCTACTACCGTATATGTTGTAGATGAAGATTCATCTTGAGCAGGCTCAGCTTTTTCAACGGATTCCTTTCCGCAACCACAAAAGCTAAGCATAGTTATAACAGCCAACAATATAAGATGGCGTTTTCTTTTCATATTTCTCACCCTTTCAACTTTAATTATACATTAAAAGAAGAAAAAGTAAATCTTAAATTTTAATCTTTCCTCGGTCTGAACCGTCTCCGGCCTTTAACCGATATAGCCATTTTCTTGCTCGCATATTACTATGCGGCTGGGCGCATGAGTTCACCCACTGTATCAGGATCTTGTCGTTTCTGTTACTTATTAGCGCTGATATACCGCTAATCTGACCGCAAAAGCGGCGGCAAGGTCTTTCGGCCTTGCTCTCACGTTTCATTTCATTATTGCGTGAGTCCGGACTGTATATTACACCCTTCCCGAAGGAGTGGGGTGGATTGGTTCAGCTCTGATGTTACCACCAGAACCCTGCAGTCTCTACGGATATTGCTACCCACGGTCTCTGCTGTCGCCAGCCTTTGACCGTTTTACCAATCTGCTTGCGAACGTATTACTACGCCGCGTGGCAAAGATCTACCACCTCGTTCGCTGCTGTTACGAGGCCCAAGCTCTCATCCAGAGAGTTGCCGCCTGCGTACAGAGCTGCTGCTGATCTTTTGAGGGCTTCGCCAAGCCCTTCTGCGTATCTTTAGTACGGGTCGTTGCTCCGCACCGACTATAAAGTCCTCCGCCTTTCAACGGAGCCGAGATCATATCTTCACCCAGTAGGGTGCCTACCACTTTCAGAGCACTTGCTCCTACTTTGATCGTTGAACCTTCCTCTATTCGAGGCTTGGCTGCTGATTATCCATTGTCACGGCGTTTAGGGTTTAACCTTGCGCCATCTCTCATTTTTTTCTGCTTTCGCCGCATTCACGTTTGCGCCTATTCGGCACTGCGTTGTAGCATGAGAGCTTTAGGACGTCCCAGCAATTCAATAGGTGATTTTGCGAACACATTTCTGTGAACGTAGTCCAAAGTCAAACTAATTGCGTAGTTGTTTCCGCTGTTTGTTACTTTTTCGCCTTATAAACGAAAAGAACAGGTCATTTCTGCCTGTTTCTGCAATTTCATTGTTCGATTATATTTGCAGACCCGACTATATCTTCACCTCCGGAAAGGGAGGGGATGGCATGATTCTGCACGTTGCCGTGCAAAATCGGTTAGTCTGTACGGATTCTTGTGATCAATCACAAGTCTTTCCTCGGTATTGCCCATCTCTGGGTGTTCACCGATATAGCCATCTTTTACGCTGCACATCGCTGTACAGGGAGGCCGGTCAAAACCTCATTGAAACGGTCTACAATGCTTCCAACATCATCAGCAGCAAGATGGAAGCCCTGCAGAGTAGAAACAAGCGACTGTGCCGCGTCCTCAATGTTCGTGTACTCCGACACGTTCATATATTTGGTCGCCCAGTCGCCAAGATTGGAGGCATCCTCCAAATTAAATCCGAGTCGGCTAAACTCAGATGTTGCTCCAATTACATCCGTAATTGAAGCGCCGAGGTTCTTCGCACGTTCACCGGCACTGTCAAGATAATTGGCATAATCCTGACTTGAGCCTTCCGAAACCTTCTTCAGGTCGGTCATCGCCGTATCAACGTCGATAACGTTCTGGAGCGTCTGCTGCAAGCCATTCTGCAGCAGATGCAGTCCGGCCATCGCAATCGCCGTGTTAAAGTGATCCTTAAACAGGCGGGTCAGCTTCTGCCCGACGGTTTCAGATGTAAACCCAAGTTCTTCCATACTGGAGCGAACCGCCGAGAGGTCTCTCTGAAGTCCTTCAACGCTGTCAGTCTCACCCGGATTTCTCGCACGGTTCATGATGCTCTGCAGTTCGCCCTGTAAGTAACTGCCCGCCGCTTTCGGATTATTTTTAAGCGTTTCGCTGGCCTGACGATAAATGTTCGCCAGATGTTCCTGCGATCTCTGAGAGCGAACGGTCGCAGTTTGCTTAGCGTTAAACAGATCAGCCTGCGCACTCGCATCAGCCCACGCGGAACGGAGCCCATTCAGACCTTGTTCCAGCTCATAAGTACCGGCCGCCGCGTTCTGAAAAACGGATTTTGCATTCTCAAAGGCCGTCCAGTCATAATTCTGCAGCGTCCCCTTATCTTTCAGAGCCTGAAGCTGCGTTATATATTTTTGGCCGGAAGCCAGAGCAGTATCAGCCACCGACTGGGAGTTCTGTCTGGACACCGTAGTCCACATCTTCTTGATGTTTTTCTCAAGCGCATACTTCTCTGGCGTAAAATCTGCCATGCTTTTGTACTGCTTGAGCATCTTATCAAGACTGTCTACATTCTCCTTGCCGAAAAGGTTGCCTTGATTGATCTTTCCAAACTTAGAGCGAATCTGCTGAACATCCAGCATAGACCGTTCAGCCTTTTCTGCAGCCTTCAAATTGTTGCGAGAGAAAGCAATATTGGTCGCCTGCTGTGCCTCTTTCAGCGCGTTAACGCTTTCTACAGTTCCCTTGGTCGTTGACTCAAACTTCTTCATCGCGGTTTCAGCCGCCGAGATAGCCTTTGAATCGATAGGACTCGAAATGTTCTGCAGATACGACATCATCTGTCTCAAGCCGGTCGCCTGACGCTCCATTGTACGCAGCTGCCGTTCAGCAGCTTTTTCAGCATCGGTTTTGCTCGTCGTGGAACTCTTAGGCGAGCTGCTCTTCGTAGTAGAGGAGCGGGTCGAAGCCGCAGAAGACTTAGCTTTGCCAGAGCTAGTCGTTCCAGAACCGGCCGCCGAAATTGCCGATTTAATCTGAGCAGTGATGTTTGCTTTATCAACGTTTACTTTCAGCTTGGTCGAGGAAGCGTTTTTAATCGCCGAACTGATGCTTTTCTGCAGGGCTGCCGCATCAACCTTAATCGGAAAATCCTTGTAGTTACTGAGGGCACTTTCAAGTTTGTCAAAATTAGGGATAAGTTCGACAGTAATGCCTAAATCAGCCATAAATTCACCTTCCTTATAGCAAAAAAGCCGCGGAAAGGCGCGGCTGTTTAATTACTTAAATAATTCCGCGAACAGTTTGCTTGCGCTGCTTCTTACATCCTCATCCAGATAGATACATCCGAAGGATTTCTCGCCGCGCAGTTCATTACACATCTTTACCAGTGGATTGTTCGCAGTTCTGTCCACCAGCGACTGGCCATAATCGCCGCTCAAGAAGATACGGCTGTTCTGGCCGAGACGGGTTCCCACAAGTCGAATCTGTGCCTCAGACAAGTCTTCTGCCTCGTCCACAAGCATAATCGTGTCGTTGTAGGTCGTACCCTTCATATAATAGGGGATATTCGTGTCAAGCTGGCCGCGCTGACGAAGAGCTTCAAGCTCGAACTCGCCGCCCTTCAGCTGCTGCTCAATCGGCAGGAAGAAGTTGCGCGTCTTGTCCTCAAGCGTGCCCTTCAAATAGCCGACCGGAGCGCCTTCACCGGAAGGCTCACGAATTCCCAACAGCTTGCTCTGGCTGCCCTTTTCGAGCACATGATACAGTCCCATCTGGGTCGTCAGGAAAGACTTGCCGCTGCCGTAAGTGCCGAGGATTGCCACAATGTCAATGTCACGGTTCATCAGCAGATCAAGAGCGCAGCGCTGAAGCGAATTCTTTCCCTTTAGATAGCCGGAGTGCGGCAGACGCAGTTCAACAAACTTCTCGCCGTCGAATCGCATTTCGCTCGTCTTGCCGGTTTCCGTATCCGTCAGCAACAGATACTGATTCGGGAACAGAGTAGCCGTGTCGAGCTGCTCCATATACTGGTTGATTTCATCAGAAGTGCCCGCGAGCTGAACATATCCGGTATAAATATCATCCTCCACATCAGAAGACGCTACTTCCATGTGATACAGCTCTCGCGCAATGCAGCGACAGGAGAGGTCGTCTGTCACGAACACAATCGGCTCGGCCGCACAGGTCTGCATCGCGTCATAGCAGATGAGATAGTCCGGCGCACCATCATGTAGTGCGCCGGAAGTGCTCGGAATCACCGTAGCGTAATTTGCTACCGTATACATCTCTGGGTGGCTGTCCAACAGTCGAGTTACCTTGCGAGCCTTGTGCTTAACTTCGGCATCCTTGCTGCGGCTGGTCTTGATATTCTCCAGTTCGCGCAGCGTTACCATAGAGATGTAAAAAGGCTCCGCGAACGCACGTTCACCGGCGTTCAGCAGAGCACAAGTGTCATAGAATTTCTTCATTACAGTACCTCATCCACAAGACCGTACTTGAGCATATCATCCGAGTCCATGTACCACTCGTAGCGTTCCATGCGCTCGTATTCATCCTCCGTGATCTTGGAATGAGAGAGTGTGTAATCGCGGAGACGCTGTTCAAAGCGCTCCGTAAACTTAAACGTATCCTTCACCGACGAGCTCGTGCCTTCCATATAACTGGAGCCGCCGTGCAGCAGGGCAGTGGAGTGCTTAAAGCACTTCTTGGTTACGTTCGGGTTGCTGTATCCGGCCATCAGAAAATAGCCGCCCATCGAATAGGCGTGGCCGGTCACCAAAATGGTTGTCGGAGTCTTGAGATTGTCAATAATATCACAAAGAGGCATGCCGTCAAACAGAGAGCCACCGCAGGTGTTCAGTACAATCGTAATTGGCTTGCCACTGCCGTCGTTGTCCATCTCCAGTAAGGGAAGCATGACGCTCTCGACAATACGGTCGTCAACCTCATCATTGAATACGATGCGGCGATCCTGCAAACCCTTAAAATACTGATAGGTGGTCGGGTCCATTGCGTCTTTTGCAATATTCTCCAGAAAAAGTTCCATTTATGGTCTCCTTAAATTTTGAAAGATTTTTTGAGCGAATGCTCATTTGAATGAGGTTACCCTCAAATATTGGCTAAAAAGCCGGCGCGAGCAACAGAAATAAGTTCTCCCGAACCCTCAAGCTCTGCTACCGCGTGATCGTAGAACGGACGCTCGTGCATCCATACATAGTCCTTATGATTAAAGACATTCGGCGCACCGGTGTCATTTAACATCTGAGCAAAATATCCCGGAGGGGGAGGAGTTCCTCTTCTCTGCGGTGTATTTGCTGGTGCCATATCGTATATGTTGATTTGATAAGCACCCGTCGGATTCACTACAAGATTCGTTCCGAGATCGTATCTACGCCAATACATAACGGGAAGATAACTTCCGTAGATATCTATCGACTCTCGTTCTTGAATCTTTTTCTTGACCAGATTTGCAACTTGATTATTGAGCGTCTTTTTGGCTGATTTTTGCGCTGCCGCCTTTAATTCGGCAATGCTATTGAAGGTTTTCATGTGGACACCTCCAAATTACTCCGCCTCGTTTTCTGCTTCAGCTGCGCGTTTGTTCTCAAAGAACTTGCTCAGTCGTTCGCTGGCCGGCACATCGTTATAAACCTGTACCATCGCGCTATTCGCCCAGCCGACTACATCGGTAATATCACTCTCGGACATACCGTCGCGCACCAGATTGGACACAAAAAGATGCCGCATCGAGTGCCAGTAGAACGGCTTAACCGTGAATCGGTCAATCGTCTGTGCCCAGCTGTTCAAAGTCTCGGCCGAAGCCTGCTCATAACCCTTATCTGTCTTGGTCACGAACAGCCACTCGCTGTTAATGCTGAGGTCTTTACGCTGCTGTAACCAGCGTTTCAGGTACGGGTCAAATCCTGATTTTATAACGTAGCAGTCGATCATCTTCGCACCCTTGGTCAAAACCTTCTCAGGAGTGCAGTAAAAATAGTCGAAAACAACGTTCTCAGGCTTAAACCAGTCTACTTTGAATCGAGTCAGCTCCGCCTTTCGGCGACCGCTGTAGACCGCCAGAGCGAGAGCACAGGCAATCTGAAACTTGCCCGCCTCAGTTAGCTTCTGCAGAATAACCTCCATCTCCTCGGTGGAGAAGACGCTCTTCTCACGGACGGGCGTATTCTGCGGGTTCTCAATCTTGCGGATAATCGGACGGAAGTCCTCGTATTCATCGTCAAGAATATTCTCGATATAGTTCGAGAGAGAAGAAAGCGCCGCTTTTACACGGCGCACACGGGCAGGGGAGTTGCCGTTCTCATTGATTAGCCAGTTCTGGAGAGATACAATCTCTCGCTTTTTCAAATCAATAAACGACTTATTCCCGCAGTGCTGGAGCACATAAGTGAATACGATAAGCAGGTCGCTCTTGTATCCTTTAATTGTGCCTTCGCTGCGTTTCAGAGAACGAAGATACTCCAGAAAATCATTCATCAACTGAATGTTCTCCGGATTTATCTGCTTCGTCAGCTCCGGAGAGGTCAGTTTGTTCATCTGTGTCTGGCGTCCCATCTTCACCCTCCTTTCCGAAAAGGCCGTAGACGAGGTTGTCCGCTGCGGAATCATCCAGTGTGCCGGACAGCAGTGCCTTCGCAGTATCAACATCAATGCCGGTAATCACATTCTTCAGACCGCTCATCAGGTCTGTCGCCGCGTCTGCGATGCGGTCAAATGGGTTGGACTGGGTCATTGCCTGCATCAGTACCAACTCGGTATCAATCGCGGCGTTAATCTGCTTGTAACAAGCCTCTTCCAGCTCAGCCAGCTTTTCCTCGCCGATAACCTCTGCGATCAGAGCATAGATATCGGTCTTATACAACAGAGCAGCTTCAAAGCCACCATCCAGTGAGATATGCAGGTCAGTGCAAATCTTCACGACAGCGGAGCGGAAAGCCCAGTCAACCAGACCAAAATTGCGGCCGTCACCGTCATCAATATGCTGGCCGACCTCATTTACAATAGTCGCACGCATCTTCGGGGTAATCAGCGGCTTAATCTTGATTGGAATAATGGTCTCGCCGATAGTGAGATCCTTGGTTACAGACTCTACATACGGAGTCAGAGCCGCCATAATATCAGTCTTCTTGGACATTTTTTTGTTCCTCCAGAATTTTAAGATGAGCCAGCGCGATGCAAAGCGCGTCGGCTTCGTCCGTCTCCACGGACAGGTTATAGGTTTCGCGAATCAGGTCGATAGCCTGTTGTTTCAGATTTTCGCGAGTGACGCGCCCTTGCTTAAAGCCGAGCACCTTGCGCCACTGAGTAGGCAGGTAAATAGTTACGGGAATCTGAAAAATGTGACAGTATCCCAGAATGACACCCTGTAGTCGGGCAAGAACAATAAGTGCCTGCGCCGACTTCATGTACATAACATCCTCGACAACCACTTGGTCGGGCTTGTATTTTGTGATGACATCACGGATAGCAAAACACATCTCCGTAAAGCGTATACTGCCGTCTTTCTGGCTGTGCAAGTCAATCATTCCGTGACGAACATATTCGCCGTCATCGAAAACAGCCCAGCCGGTTATCAAGGTTGATTGGTCAAAACTTAACACGCGCATTGGATTCACTCAACCTTATCCAATACACGCGCAATGACCGCTGCGAGCTCCTCTCGGGTTACAGCAGCCTTTGGTCGGAACTTCCCGTTTGCGTCTCCCTGCATAACGCCGGATACAACCATTTTCTCAACATAAGGTCGTGCCCAGTTTGCAATTTCGTTCTGGTCGGCCAGTTCCGCGAGTGGGTCTTCCTTCAAATATACACAGAACACATTATCCACCGGTCGGTTTTCAATCGGCGTATTCACAACCTTGTCCTCGTGCATCTTACGGACAGAGCCGCCGCCGTCAAGATTCATCGCATACCGCGCCTCGTATTTTAAGAAGATTTCTGTCATTTCAGCAAACTTCATACCCGGTTTGTCTACTGTCAGAATCAGAAGCGTTCCATCCTCACGAACACCCACGGCCGAGCGCAAGGTCAGGTAGTTGAGATTAGAAGCATTGCCGTAAACGGTATTTACCTTGCCGTTAATGACAAGCATAGGGTAGGCAGTCATGAAATACTTCCACTTTTGTGCCTTATCAGTGCCGTATACCAGTTTTGCCGGGTCGCCGCCAAGCACACCCATACCTGTAAAGCCATTCTGGTAGTTCTGCTCCTTGCCGTCACAGACAAATGACATAACGTTGTGTCCGGTGGACATATTGAAAAGGCCGCCGTTAATCATGATCTGCGGCTTCTTTTCCTTGTTGGAATAGTAGCTGCCAAGCGTCTCTTTCGGGTCGGCGCACTTTTCAAAAGCCACAGACTCAATCGAGCTGTGTGGTACGATGTCAAGCTGTGTGTAGCTGTTGATTTTTACCGTCTGAAACGGTTTGTAATCGGTTAAAGCCATTCGCGTTCGCCTCCGTTCAAAAAATTTTCGTTTTATTTGCGAAATGTAAAGAAACCGAGGACAAAAACGGTCATTCCTCGGTTGATACACTTACATCCGCGTCATATACATCCTCAGCAGGACGCGAATCCTTATAGGTGATGGTCGGAGTCTCCTCGATAACGGGAGTTTCTACGACCGGTTCCTTTGCCGCAGCTTCAGCGGCTTTGCGTGCGCGAACAGTGTCTACCCAGATGTTCCAGCATTCGGGCGAGCATGCTACAGCACGCCAGCTGCCGATCTGTTCACACATCTCGCAATGGTGATACTTTTTACCGCAGACTTTGCAGACTGCGTTCAGATATTCAGCCATAATAGTTTCCTTTCTTATTTAATGTGGCACGAGTGCTTCGAGTCGAACGAAGATCGGAGAATTTTGGAGATTCCCAGTTTCCCAATTAGCCTACACTCGCATGTGGCAGAGATGGCTGGATTCGAACCAACGATCATCGGGTCAAAGCCGATTGCCGTATCCTCTTGGCTACACCTCTATATAAAAGGGAGGCTCGAAAGCCTCCCGATGAATCAGATAACTTAGGCTACCAGATAGATGTTCCAGAGGGTCTTGTCCTTGGCGCATACGTCGGTCAGAGTCTTAGCGCTGAATGCATGAACAGCCGGCTCGTCACCGATATCCAGAGTGTAGTTGCCGTCGATCTTAGCCTTCGGAATCTCGAGGATTGCATGATGCTTGATGTTCTCGTCGCACTTCTCAGCAACAGTGCAGTCAACCAGAATGCGAGCATTCTTAGAAAAGTTATCTGCAATGTTGGAAATCTTGCGGCCCTCGGTGATCTCGTGGTCGTAAGCAACGTAGATCTCGGAACCCTTCTTCAGGTCATCAGCCGCGAAGGTGATGGTCTTCTCTGCAGCGTTTACGGTGAAGGACTTGCCCTTAACCGGGGTATCAGCAACAACAGTGTACTCAGCACCCTGCGTGCCATCGCTTGCAACCAGCCAGATGCGCTTAACCTCAGCACCCTCAACGCCTACCGGAACGTAGGACAGCTTAGCGGTGGTGTCGGTGTCCAGCTCAACGCGCTCGAAGTTCGGAACCTGAATCTTGTTGTCCTCAGATGCCTCTTCAATGTCGGTACCAGCCTGAGCAGCCAGCAGACCAGCTACGAGGAATGCGTTGTTCCAAGTAATCGTTGCAGCCTTGTTACGGTCGAGGGAAGCCAGAAGCATGCCCATCTTACCGGTAACATCGCTGGAATCAACGGTGTTCTCCAGAGAACCATCCTTAATCTGGTCGCACAGTGCGTACAGCTCACCAGTGGTGATGTCGTAGATAGACGCCAGATCGAAGGACTCCAGCAGGAAATTCTCCATATTCATAGTGTGTCTCTTCCTTTCTTTAGTGTAAGTTAGTAAAGGAAACCTTAGCTCAGGTTCCCTAACCAGTTCAGAGCGTCATCACTGATGCTCTTTTTATCCAACGTGCCGGCATACAATCCGGCCGTCAGTTGTCTTGCTTCGGTGATTTTCTGCGTTCGCTTTAAGCTGTCGTAAAACACAAAAATCCGCACATCCCAAACCGTATCGGGGCTGTATTTGAACCCCTCGTGGTTGCAGAGTGCGGAAATCAAAGGGAACAGGACAGATTCAAAGTGCTGATGTCGGCGAGCGTACTTTGCAGCGCGTCTCTCCTTGGCCAGCATATATTCTCTGTCATGCTCGGTTACCGTCTTGACAATCTTCTTCGTCATGGAGTGCATCTGGCGAATGAACGACGTAATCTGTTGATAGATCGCGTTGTCAACGACGGATTGTGTTTTAGGATTGTATAAGCGAAGCTGACCATCCTGCGGATTGAGCTGCGGCTCATATGCGGACAAGTCTAAATCTCCGAGTAAAATACGGGTATCATCTGGTGTTAAGTTGCGAGTGAGCATCAAGAACAGTTGAAAGTCCGTGATCTCCTCGTATCGGATACCCATGTCATCAAGTGCCACCATAAAGTCGCTCGGCGAACCACAGATAGCGGAAAGCATCTGAAAATAACGCTCTTCGCCAAAATCTGCAATCTCTCCGAGTGTCGGCTGCCGCACTTGGATTAAGTCATTGATGACCAAAGGGTCGCCTCGGTACATTTTCAGGTCATTCAATGAATATTTGCCTGCCCATTCTTCAGGTCATTACCGCGAATTGCGGTAAACTGCAATGTTCTGAAATAGTATTGCTGGGCAGACATAACGCCCTCCTGCTCATTTACGAGTTTTAAACGGAACATGCCGAGGCTGCGGTTCCAGTTGAGCGTTTCGGAAATATCTCCGGCGAGAATATCAGTTCGCGTACCTTTCTGTCCTTTTACCTGCATATTGGTAATCGGGCAAAAAGCCGTCACCGTTACAAGCAGTTGCTTGAATCGGTCGTTCTCCAGCGGGCCATTGGAGTCAATGGTTACGCCAATGAAGGTGCCGACCTCTTCCTGAATATTGGCCAGCTTGACATATGGGAAAATGCAGACCCATTCAGCGGTATCCGGACAGTCAGGGTCAACCTGCTCGTTGTCCAGAATCTCAATGATTTCAGGATTGGAATACAGCAGCTTGATAATCTCTCGCTTGAGCTTCGTCACTTCGGACTGCTTGTCTCCGTTTCTCACGAAACCACCTCCACATCCAGACTTCCTTCAATCTCGCCATGCTTAGCGATAAGCTGAACCACGACGCCTTGCAGTTCGACAAAATCCATAGCCGCCAGACGGGCAAAAGCGCCGCTCGGGGTCAATGTGAATTTGTCCATCAGTACGCCATCCACAGCAATACTCCACTCAAATTCAGCATCAAGAATCTCGTTGTCTGCGCCATCGTACAGATGGGCGGTGAACTTCTTAGCCGAACCGCCTTGACGAATCGTTGCGTTGCCATTATAGGTGAACGTAATTTTTCCGTCATCAGCAGGGGAGGGAGTTGGGTCTGGCATTTGTGCCGGTTCAACATAATCGCAAAGGAGCAAGTCCTTGCGGTCGGTCTTGGGGTTGTAAAGGTCTTGTGTTACGTTGAGCACCAGAAATCCGCGAATCTCACCGCTCTGGTAAGAACGCGCGGTAATGGTATCGACAGCAGTAACCTTGTACGTTTTCGGACTTTCACCGATGATTTCGAGCATGAATCGCTTGTCTACGTCGATAAGAGAGGTCTCTTCGTCGAACGTAACCTGAATTTTGTACTCACGGCTTGAAACTGTGAGCGGCTTCGCTTCATCCAGATTGGAGTAATACGGCTTTTCGGCCGTAACCCAACGGCGAAGAATCTCGCCGGTATGGCGATTCTGCCAGATAAGCTCGCGGTTACAGAGCTGCATAATGCCCTTGGTGTATACTTCTTTGTTCTGATCAACTTCTGTGATCAGCCACTTGGCATTGAGTGCATCTACCACATCGCCTGCGTAAAAGGTTTCGCCCGGATAGGCGTAAATACGGCGGGTGTTGGTAACGCTCTTGTTTTTTGCCACAATTAGTTCTTGTTGTTTTCCATTGACCTTCGCTTCCGGCTGATAATCAATCGAGTCTTTGAAATGATTTGCAAAGTCCTTTTGAAGAGCAGCGATACGCGAGTCTTTGGCGTAAGTGGCTTCTTTGCCGAAACAAATCCAGCGGTTTTTCTCTAAAGCGTTCATCAACTTTCCTCCGTGTCATACGAAGTATAGTCAATGCTGCGCTGTTTGCCAGTCGTTCGGTCTCTGCGAGCATAACGGTCGAGCTTTACCTTGTTCTCCTCTACGACCGTGTTGTACATAGCCATAAAGGTCTTTCGGTCATTAGCAGGAGAGAATACCTGAAGGTCGCTCGGCGTATATTGGTGCTGGAATGCACGGAGCTTGGAAACATCTCGCTTCAGATAGCCCTCATACATCAGGTTGGCGAGAAGGTCGATTTCGAAGGGAGTTAAGTCAGCAGTGAAAAACTCCTTTTGTTTGCGCCCTTCGCCTTCCGTATAAGTGTCAGTGAAGTCGATTTCTGCATCGCATTCCATCTGCATTCTGATAGCGGCATCACGGAGCAGAGCCTTTGCTCGCTGAAGAGCAAGCATGTAGCTCTCTTCGTCAGTCGCCTCATAGTAGTTGAAAAAGTCACGGTCTTCTTCAATCAAGTCGAAGAAAACATCGTAGACGGATTCACAAGGAGTGGACATCGGGCGTACACCTCCTCGTGTTTACTCAGCGTCGGTCTTTGCAGCCGGAGTAGCCTTCTTGCGGGTGGTCTGCTTCTTCGGTGCGGGTGTAGTCGCAGTCTGCGGTGCAGCCTGCATAGCCGCCAGCTGTGCCTGAAGGGCAGCCATCTGCTCCATCATTACCGAGATGCGCGGGTCTTCGTCCTGCATTGCGCGTTCCTTGGTCTTGCCGAGGTTGATCTTGGTGTTGCGAACGCCGTGGTTAATCTCATCATAGCGCTGGTCGATCAGGTCGATCATACGCTTGGAGATGTCCAGATTGTCGTCGTTTGCCAGAGCGACCATGTGGCCGCGAACACGATGAATCTCAGCAACCGTAGTCAGCTTGAGGAACTTCTCAGCCGCGTCCATATCGTTTTCACGAATGATACGGTCAATTTCCTCGTCGAACAGAACCGTATCACGCCAGTTATCGAGATACAGCGCACGATAAATATCCTCGCGCTCTGCCTCGCTGAACTGCACTGTACCGTTGCGGAATACCGGCGAACGAGAGTTGATGTACTCTACATCCGAGAACGGCATGATTACAACGGTCGGAACACCGTGCGTGCCATCAAGGTAATATGCACGGAACTGACCGGGCAGGTTGATTGGGCTGACGCTGTGGTTATATACCTTTACTGGGGTATCTGCTTTATAAGTCAAGATATTGTCTCCTTGAAAATTTATTTTTTGGGCGGGCTGTTGCCCGCCCTATGCGAGGGCAGATTACTGATTGTAAACTACCTTTGCAGCCTTGGAAATGTCGGTAACAACAGTACCGAAAGAGTAACCGCCGACCTTGATGTGGATCTGCTCGTTGTTGATGTCAGTCTCCTGATAGGTGCGGGTCTCGCCACGGGTGATGACCTTACCAATCTTGCCAGCAGCTGCGAACATACGCTTGTCAGGAATGATGAAGTCGCCGTTAGCCAGCTTCTTAACACCAGACAGACCGAACAGACGGCAGCCAGCATACATATCCAGCTTGCCAACCTTGTTGTACTGGTTCTTTACAGCGTCAGAGAAGCCGTACTGAGCGGACTGCAGACCGGTCATGCCAACGATGTACTTGTTCTGGCCGAAGATAGCCGGGGTCTCGCCGTTGGATACGTCCATCAGGTAGGTAGCCAGCTTGCGGCAGATCTCCTCAGTCGGGGTAGCGCCGGTCTCGGTGAATACGTTCTCGCCGCCAGCCAGAGCCTTGTCGAGGATGTCCAGAATGCGGGTAACGCGAGCCAGCTCAAAAGCCTCGTTGATGTTGGTGATCATGTTTGCAACAGACTTGTAGCCGCCGCGACGGATGTCCTCCAGCTTCAGAGAGGTCTCAGCCTGCAGAGAGCAGAAGGTCGGCTTCAGAACCTTGAAGTCGATGAACGAACGCGGAACGTTGCCGCCGGTGATTGCGTCGTATACTTCGATGGTGTTCTGCGGGTCAACGGTTACACGGTAGTCGTCGAACTCGCCGATGGAATCGTTGTCGAACAGCATGTCGATCAGCTCAGACGGTGCGGAAACGGTGTCCGGGGTGAAGGTCTTGGTAACCAGAGCGGACAGCTCATGATCCTTATCAAAACCGGTCTTGCCCAGCTCCTTTACCCAAGCGTCGGTAACTGCGGAGATTTCCTTGTCCTCAGCAGACAGCTCAGCCGGGGAATACTTTACAGCATTAGCCCAGTCCAGAACACGGCCAGACTGATCCATAATTGCACTGATTTCAGTGTTCATGTGTATCTTCCTTTCTTTGAAAAATAGAAAAGAGGAGTACAAGACTCCTCAAATGTAGTTGGTTTACAGGACTTATGCTACGGTAGAAACATCTACACGCGCGATCTTGCCCATCTTGATACCGGTCGGATCAGAGTAGATGCCGCGGTACTCGTAAGCATACTGGCCAGCAGTTGCCTTTACGAACTTACCGTCCTTAGCCTGCAGCTTGTCGCCAGCCTGCAGGGTCTCGGTGTCCAGCTCAGAGGTAGCGTACATCTCACCCGGCAGGGTCTGGATAACGCGAACGCGCTCGCCGGCTGCAGCCTCCTCGAACTCACCATCGGTCGGCTCAACGATAGAGTAGATGCCCTCGTACTTTGCGTTTACGTCGCACAGCTTGGTGCCAAGACCATCTGCGGTTGCCTTTACGGTCTGGTCCTCAGAGTCAACGTCTACCGGTGCGCCCTTCTTAACAACTGCGGAAGTCAGAAGCAGCTCAACGGGCTTGCCCTGTACAGTTTCAAGCTCTCGAATCATGTCAATTTCTCCTTTTCTTTTAGATTTTAGTGGCGCAGGAACGCACGCATCAGAGATACGCCGTCTGCGGACGGTTCGTTTACCGTCAGGTTGGAAGTATTGGACAACTGAACCTGCGGTGCAGATACAGTTGCCTGAATCTGCTGTGCTTGTGCGGAAACCACACGGTCAGCAATCATCATCTTCAGCGCGGACTCATCCAGTTCGCTGAAAATCTTCGTCATTTCCTCGCTTTGCAGTTCCTCTTCGGTAAACTGCTTGGAGTTCTCTGCATAAGCGCGGAGCTTTGCCTCGGCCGCATCGTGCTCTGCCTTCTGAGCAGCTTCACGGTACGGAGTCAGCGTCTCAACCTCAGCCGTCAGGTCATTTACCTTCTGGTTGAGAGAAGCAATCGTATCCGTCAGCTCGGTGACCTTGCTGTTGATTTCCGATACGGAAACGGACAGTTTAACGTCAACCGGGTCAGATACGGTAACGGTATCATCGTCGTTCACAACGTAAGATACCTGCGTATAGGACAGCTCGTCGCCGCCTTCTGCGCGTAGAAGCGCCTTGTGCTCTTCCGGGAACAGATAAGCCACCCAGTACCAGCCGTCGATAAGGTCGCGTGCGCCCTCATCAATCTTTCGCTGGATATCCCAGTCAGTCAGGGATGCGACTACCGGCTCGCCCTGCGGCTCTTCCGGCTGCGGCTCAGAAGCGGTTTCCGGCTCTTCGGGCTGCGGTTCAGCAGGCTCAGTCTGAGCAGGCTCGATATTCTGCGGCTCAGCCTGTGCCGGCTCAACGGTCGGCTCGACAGGAACTGCCTGTGCAGGCTCAACAACAGGCTCAGTTACCTGCGGTTCTGCAGCCTGCGGGTCTACCTGCGGCTCAACCTGTGCAGAAGTCTTATTCTTCTTCAAAGTTTCGTCCTCCTTACTCGATTTTTGGTCGATCAGGTCGCGGCTCAACGCTTCAGCAACCATCAGCTCATCGGTCTGCGACAGAGAAACAACCTTCGCGTCCTTGCCATAAGCAGGGTCGGCAAATTCATAGCCGAGGAAGGTGTTGCCCTCAAATTCATAGCCGGTGATGGTCTTTACGCCATCTGCAAAGCTGTATTCATAGCTGGCAATCTCCCACGAGTTGTGGAGTTTACCCTCGGCAAACAGCCGTTTTATAGCCGCTACAGCGTTTTTGTTGCGCTTCCAGATCTTTTGAGTTGCAAAAAGGCAGGGGAGTGTCTCCAGTTTTCCGTTTACGTCCACCGTGTCATCCTTGATTTCAACAGCTGTGTGAACACCAATCGGAGTCGTGTCGAAGAACAGCTCTCCATCTGCATCCAATGCAACTTCGTGACTGCCGAAAGTCGGCTCGCCGTCTGCGTTCGTGCGGCATTTTGCATATACCGGCATGTCAATCAGAGACTGAGCGCACTCTTCAGCAGTATCGGAGGGAAGCAGAACCGAGTTCAGATTTGGCTCATCGTAGTAGCAGATACGGTTGACAAGCGTAAGAAACTGAGAATTCTCTTCGTCCTCGCTCAGTTCAATCGTGCTACTGGTCAGAAATGTCTTTTCTTTATTCATCGGTCTCGTTCACCTCCTTCGTCACGCCAAACTCCAGACCGCGCTCTTTCAGCTTTTGTGCGATCAGTTCAGCGTTTTCTTCTTCAAAAAAGGCATCTGCTGGTTTGCAGATGCCTGATTTGCATAATAGAAAGTAGTCCCGCTTGCAATACGGGCAAACCAGTTTCAGCTTTTGTCCCATGGCTTACTCCCGTGTGTCGTTGTAGGTTTCGTCGTATCCCTGTTTGTCCGGGTCATTGGAATCAGCCGGTCGGCCGGGCTTGCTCTCGCCGTCAGCGTTGCCATCAGAATTATACGAGGTAGCATACGGCAGGAAGATATCGCTGAGACCGTCAGCCTCTTCCTTTTCGCGCTTAACCCGTTCATCCTCAAGGTCGATGCCGACCATGCCGAGGGAAGTTTCGCGGCTGACAGCAAACGTACTGTACAGCAGCTTGCTAAGCTCCATACGCATATCCATATCGAGCAGTTCGGAGTCGATAATCTTTACACTCGGGATATACTCGGCACCAATGCCGTTAATTGACAGAACCTGACGATAGAAATGCTCCAGCATACGCTCTACCTGCTCAGAGATAGAGTTGATGCACTTGAGCAGCTGTGACAGGTTGATGTTGGCCGTAGAAGCCGTCTGGGACTTGTCTGCCGCCAGAAAAGCGACACCCAGAGACGAAAGAACCTTGTTACGGTACAAGTTCACCGTTTCTGCAGAGGTTTCGTTTACCTCCGGCTCTACATACTTGATCTCCTTAACGGATGGGCCAGTGGTAACAACAACCGTACTGGCTTTCCACGCCTGCATCAGGTTGTCATGGTTATACGCCTGTTCTTCAAAGCAACGGCGGTCAGCACTGGGACCAAGACATTTCTCATTCATCACTTGATGGATGATTTTCTTAGCCTTACTTTTCGCCGTGGTCTCATCTGCGTTACGGTAAGTCTCCAACATCAAAACAGAAGACATTGCGCGGAAGATAGGTGAGACACCATATTTCTTGCCAAAATTGTTGACGCGAACCATGTAAGTATAGTTGTTGTCAAGAATTGCATAGGTCTCCTTAGCCTTCATCGCTTCACCGACCTCTTTCGGGAAGGTTGCTTCAACCTCTTCCTGCGTGTCGTTGAAGAACAGAGGCTTGCGCTGTTTGTTCTTGAGCATTGTCTTCTGCAGTGCAGACTTCAGGTTTTCGATGCCCACCAGAAGAACCGGATTGCCATTGCTCTCATAGCCGGAGTTCTCGATAATATCCAGCGGGAGCCAATCAATCTGCCAGTTCTCCGTGTTATTGCGAAGCACAGCCGCGAAGTTGCCCTCAATATATGCCGTGACAATCGCTTCTCGGATAAACTGCTCGACGCGCACCTGAGAGTTGAAATCGTTCAGGATAGCCTGTGCCTTTTCCAGCGTTTTGGTCTTGTTGCGGGCACCGTTGAAATTGCGGTACGACAGCCGGATATCCGTGTTGATGTTGTTCTGGATGGACTGTACGACCATACCAACAATGTCATCAATGTTGATGTACTTGCGGATAATAGCATTGATGCTCTGGACGCTGGACAAGTTGGACTGTGCTCCTTCACCCAGAGAGGAAATCGTGCTGGTAGTCAGCGTGCTTGCCGAAGCGCCATCGTTGAGATATGCGCTGTACATACGGTTCTGCGGGTCATACGTCGCAACAGCGTGCTTGTACCGCTCCGCAGTCTCGCGGTCGGCAAATGAGGTGACGATAGTTGCACCATCTTCCGCCTCATCAATCAGCGGCTTTGGATTTTCAGCCATGATGTCACCTCCAAATTAAAATTCCACGGTCGAAACGCACCGTGGCGCGTATTTGAATTCATCCGTTGACCTTCGGCGCAGGTCGCGCTCCAGTTCGGATGCGATGTAGTTGGCGTAAGCCAGACTCGAGTAACGGTCTTTACGCATACCGGATACTTCGTATACCCTGATGTTCTGACCTGCCATTTCGTATTCGAGGTTGATCGTCTCGTTTACAAAGGCGGTAGTCTGGTAGTACGGATGTTGGTATGCAACCTGTTCCTCAACAGAGAGCTTGCGGTAAGCCTTACTCTTTTCGAGCAACTCAACGCCGTCAATTTCGTTGATGAGCAGGCGTAGTTTGCCTCGTTTGATGCAGTCTCGAAGGGAAACTGCCATCTCTGAGTTCTTACTAGCACTCGCTTTTATCGAATATATGATACGCGGTGCGTTAGGATTTCGGCTTCGAGCGGCCATGTTTTCATCGTTAACACAAGACCAAGCTCGGTACTCGACTCCTCGGGTCTCGTCGTAAAGGTCTTGAACAAGTTGATCATAGATTGATATTCCGACCTCACCTTTTCTTTCTGGCTTTTTATCCAGAAACTTACGGTTTATTTCCCGTAAGATGAGCATATCTTTTCATCTGCGTGAGATGGCGCGGACTCGTGCGAGGATTATAGTTCGCCAAATTGGCGAGATCACCTCGTATGCGTTGCCTGTGACTTCGTCTTTACTCGAAGCCTTCCAGTCGGATTCCCGTCTCAGGGTTCCCGTTTTCTTCCGCGCTGCACTCCAACTGTCGCCAGAAGGAGGGGCGTCGCCACCATTGGTATCAACTACGACATAATCCACATCCAAATCATCATAAAGCTGACGGATACGGATTGCTTGATCTTGACCATGACCACCATCAATGGTCTCCATGTAACACTCATTACGGATATACTGTCCGGAATTGTTAGGCAGGAGCTGCAACAGGGTGATCGCTGTTGCGTCGTTCTTCGCGCCGCCAGAGGTTGCGATATCGCAGCTCAGCAGGCGAATTTCTCCCGGCTCCTTGTTTGGGTACTTCAGCTTTGGGTCGCCGAGTGCCGCATACATAGGCCGCGGATAGATTGGACGCGTGATGCGCCGTACAGAGTTCAGGTCTGTAAAAGAGAAGAATGCACGTTCGGATTCGCCATAGAATTCTGAGAGCATTTCCATGCTCCAGCTTATTTCGTTGAAATCATCTTCCTGCATTTCTTCACGAATCTGCTCCAAAGGATAGTAACCAGCGGAGACAGGGAGCTGATAAGGGAAGCCGCACACGATGTACGGCTCGCTCTTGATCATTGACTTAAAGTAGGCTTTGAACTTAGCCCAGCTATAGTGCCATTTGAAATAAGCGGAACTGATGTACGTTTCAGTATTTCGCTCTTTGGGGTAGTTTTTGTACTTCGGATAGCTGTAGAATCCCGGTGTGCGTTCACCAGCTTTGAACTTTCGAAGTACCTTATCGATAATATCTTTTGGAATTTGGACGACTGTTACATTTAGCAAAAACTAAACTTTATTCGTTGCTTCATAACATCCCGGTTCGTCAACACTACTTCGGATTAAAAGATGTTCTGCAACAATTTATAAGGGGATGTAACAATTTCCCCTAGCCGCAAAGGCTTCATTGTGCCTGAGCGAGCCCCTGAAGATTTTTAGCTGCATTATAATCTCGATCAATAACTTCGCCACAACATTCGCAAACATAAGTTCGCTCTTTCAGACTTAAAACGCTCTTAACATTTCCACATCTAGAACAGATTTTGCTTGATGGATAATATCTATCAGCTTTCAAAAACGGGATTCCCCAATATTCACACTTATATTGCATTTGTTGAATAAACATCGAGAAATTTTGCTCGCCAACTGCTTTTGAAAGACTTCTGTTTCTCTGCATATCTCGCACACTAAGATCTTCCATAACTACAGCCGCCGGTCTCATCGCCACCAGCTGTGCGGTAATATTATGGGTATAATTCGTGCGAATACATGAAATTTTATAAAATAACTCACGCCGTATCTGTTCGTATTTTAAGAGAGCTTTAGATTTAATAAGCTCACCGTGTGGATGTTCTTTTTTGTAGTAGTTGCGTTTTCTAGCAATTACATGATCGATATAGTTCAATTTTTTCTTGAGTCTACGAATCTTTGCACTTTTGTTGATGCTTCCAAATACAAGGCAGTTATCAGCAAAAGAAACCGTTGCGAGACTTTTCACACCCAGATCAATACCCATAGCGGAATCTGTTAAATCGACTACTTGGTTTTCGCAATCGAGACCAAACCCTACCATCCATTTCCCATTTGCGTAATTATAAAAAATCCGCGGATTATGAAATTTCACATCTCGCCCTTGTGGAACTGAATAGTTCGTAGAATATTTAACTTTACCGAGTCCTTCAATTTGCAGAAACCCATCACGAAAATAAAAGCTACCTTTAGTGCAACGCACCGGATAGCATGGACGGGCTGTCTTTTTAGATTTGAATTTTGGGTGCCGCTTTAATCCTTTCCAAAACATCTTGTACGCTTTGTTCAGATCTCCGCAAATTGCTTGCAAACTAGCGTGCGATACTTCAGCCAACCATTCATATCCTTCCTGCTTCTTGAGAACTGGAAGCAAATAATTCATATCATAGTGTCTTAAAAATGGTTCTCCGGATTTTTGTCTTTCATTTTGTAAATTCAACATATAATTCCACATAAATCTGCATGCATGAATATGTTTCCAGATACGATTTTCTTGTTCTGGGGTTGGGAAAATTCGAACCTTTACAGATCTAATCATCTTGTTACACCTCCTTCTTTATAGAAGGAGAGCCGCAGGAGCATTCCCTGCGATGCTGTTCTCTCGTTTAGTTTTTCAGCCGCTACGCTGTGCTGGCAACATTTCGCTGCCCTCTACCTTTCGGCAGAGTATAGATCATATCTTCACCCAACAAAGGGTGCACACCACTTCGGTCGCGCTTGCAACCTACTTCCTTACGGAATGATCGTTGAACCTTCCTCTATTCGAGGCTTGGCTGCTGATTGCCCATTGTTTAACATTTAGGATTTAACCTTGTGTCATCTCATTTATTTTTTCTGCTTTCGCCGCTTTCGCACTTAGTTTTTTTCATACTTATGCTGTAGCTAAATGAGCTTTAGGGTTTCCCAGCAATTCAGTGTGTCTTTTCTCGAACACCTTTCGGTGAACGCGAGCTATTCCAAATAACTCGTCCGCAATCATCCAGTTTGTACGCGCAGAACGTGAAGAATCACGCGCTGTTACAACTTTGACCACGGAGCCATTCTTGAATTTGATGTACGCCTCACTCGGCGTCACCTTGTAGTCCTCAATCTCGTTTGTTAGATTGGGGGAGTCTGGCATGAATTTTTCGACTATCTTATTCAATAGGTTTGTCGACTGACTTCGGACGCCGGCCGCGACAGTTACTTCCAGACCGGGATACAAAATGCATCGAACACAAATAGCCGCCGCCACGATCATGGACTTACCCATACCGCGAGAAGCGATAATCATCACATAGGTGTTCAGACAGATTAAGTCCAGTAGAATGCACTGGAACATCGCCAGCCATTTCATGCCGAGATAATCCTGAGCAAAACGATGTGGATTAGCTCGATAGAAACTAACCCACTTGCACATACCTCGTTCAATTTTTTCAGCTTTGGTGGCATCCATCAGGCATCACCGCCGTTCTCTTCTCCGGCTTCCTTTTCTGCCAGAAGGTCAACGCCCTCCATAGCGCGATTCATAATGGCGTCAAAGACGTCCTCATCATCGAGATCCTCCAAATCAGGGTCATCAACGCGATATTTGTTCATTTCGTCCTCGTACATCTTGGCGTGTCGGTTCTTGATGCCAAGCATATGGCACAAATGGCCGAGGAAGTAAATGCTGATGAGACGGATGATACCGTCTACATCCTTCCACTCTGGAAGCGGTTCCGGAATCGGGTCGTGATCCTCGAATCGCTTAATCATCTTTCCGAGCGGGATTTCCGACTCTCGATCCTTTGCTTCGACGATTTTAGGCGTCAGCGCAGCACGGTCGAGTGTTTTCTGGTAGGTGTCGGTCAATTTCTGATATACGTCCACCTTGCCATCCAACAGCATCTTGTTCTGCTGCAGCTTGATAATACAGAGCTCGCGAACCAGAGATTGCTGTGACTTGCCCTTTACGACACACTTAGCCAGCCAGTCCTCATATTCATTCTGCAGGAATTCATACTCGGTGGCGGTAAAGTTAAGCCCCCACTCATTCATCAGTTCCTTGGTTACTTGGAAATCTGTCTGCTGAGTAGGGGTTTCGGTATCTTCATAGGTCTGCAAAGCCAAGTCCTGTTCCTCGCGAATTGTGGAATCGTAAGTCTTGCCATCATAGGCGTTGAGGTTCAGCTTTGCGATATAAGCCGACATACGGCTCTTATGTGCCCCCATCTCCTTGGATGCTTCAACCAGAGTGGGGGAGTAGTATAGATCAAACTTCATGCAGATACGCCGAATCGCCGTGTCTGCGTCGAACATTTCCTGATAGCGGTCGAACAGCGCATCAATACAGCCGCGACAGACAGGAAGTCGGCCGCTGTTGTTGCGATACAGCATTGTGTTCGGTGCGTTGTAAAAGTCGGTCGCGCGGGAATATTCCGTCCCGCAGCATACGCATCGCTTAATCTGGTGCGGCTTTACTGCGGGTGTGAGCTTGTCTTCTTTTTTAGGGATGGTGGGAATCTTAGGTACTAATGCCATTAACCCTCACCACCTTCCGCCTCCTGCATCGTAGCGTAGAACTGGTCGGAGGCTTCGTTTAGCTTCGGGAAAGCGGTGAATCGTACCGTGTGCTTGGTCGGCACAATACGCTTCTTACCATCGGAGCCCGGGAAGTTGTCTACCATCTGGTAAGACTTACGTTCATGGTTTTCAAATTTACCGAAGTCCGGCAGCGAGAGCACCTCACATTCCTTGAGAAGCTGCTTGATACTGTCCAGTACGCTGTTTACAACCTTCTTGCTGTCTTCGTAAGCCATCTCATACAGTTCTGAGTGCTTCGAGTACAGCGCAGCGTAATACAGCGTGTTCTTATCTTCTTTCTTCTTGGCTCTTGCCATGCTTTAATTTTCCTCCAGTTTGAGATAATACACGGCATCGCGGCCATAGTCCTGCTCGAAAGTCATCAGGAGCTGACTTGGCTTAGCATAAAGTCGCTTGCCGTGTGCATGATTGTCCGAACCGCAAAGAGCCGGCGCGATCATGCTGTCCACACCGAATCGGTCAAGCGATTCTGCATGGTGCTTGTCACCCATGATGGCAATATCCACCGGAGTGCCAAGGTCGCGCGACAGCAGCATATTCGCCGTCACGCCAAAGTCTCGAACCGTGTCCAGATCGCCGTGCGTAGAAACAACGGTCTTGCCGCCGATGAAGTCTGTGATGAACTCCTCGCACATCGGGCAGACGTTGATGGTATCGTCATCCTTGAGTCGTGTTGCCAGCCACCAAGGAATGATTTTCTCCATGTTATCGGCGTGGATGCTTTCTTTTTTGTTCTGGACGGTTCGCATATGATTGCCGTAAGTAGCAAACACATCTACTCGGTCTACAGCCGCAGAAATCTCATGAATTGCCTCGGCAAGAATTTCCGAGACGCGCATCAGCTGGTCGCAGGTGTTCTCGACTGATTCCAGTCGAACCGTAGGATGAATTGCTCCATGAGCAAAATCGCCCAGCAGATGAATATGCAGGTCGGTGACCTGATGCATCAGCAGACGCTCTACCGTCTCGTCAATCAGGCGGCGGACACGCTGAGCGCATACCTCTGGGTTGTAGCGGTTGAACGGATTGTCGCATACCATGCCGTAGTGCCAGTCGGTCAGAATCAGCAGAGCTTCCGTCCCGAGGCGATGCCCTTCTCCCGCTCGAGACAGCGGAACCAGTGGCTTGCTCATATTGAGCTGTTCGGCCGAGCGGGTAATGCACTCGTGAAGGCTTTCCTCGCGTGCTTTCGTGTTTACTACACGGGTCAGTGCCTGACGCTGGTCGTAGAACTTGCGCTGTTCCTTGCGGAGCTCAAGCTCGCGCTGCTCAATCTCGTGAAGCTGAGCACTGTTGTCGGTCAGCTTATCGCGGTTGGCTTCAAAGAGTTTGCAGAATGCCGCATAGTCCTTGCGGTACTTGCTCTCGGTATACTGGTAGCCAAGCTGATAGTTCAGCAGGTCAGCGACGTCCTGCCAAGAGCCAATCTGCTCTTTGATGTTGCCGATACGGTAAATGTAGGCGTACTCGCTCTCATCTTCTTTTCTGAGCCAGTCAGTCTTCACGCATTATCCTCCTCGGCAAGGGCAGCCAGTCGTGCGCGGCGACGTTCGATAACGTCAAGCAATGCAGCGGCGTCCTTGTTATGTGGGATAACGCGGAGGTACTTCTCTTCCTCGCACAGCCAATACTTGCCGGTGGCGGTACGCGGAACACGAAGCTCGGGGTAAAGTTTGTAGATGGTGGCTCTTTCAGCCTTGGAAATTCGGATCAAATCGTTATGTCTCCTTAATTTTTGATAGGTTAGAACGACGAAAAATCGCTTTCTATACCACTTTGGAGAAAAATAAAAAATGGGGCGATTCCCGAAATTTCGGAATATCACCCCATTTTTATGTGTCATACTTCTCTCGATTTTTTATGTCAACTTGTCATTTTCTGCTTTTTCTCAATGTTCGCTCGGAGGATCTTCGCAATTTCCTGCATAGTGTGAGGTCGATTTCGTTCTTTGCGACGTTCTTCTTTTTCTGCTTCGTAGAGCTCTTCAAACACACGGCGTTTTGCCTCATACGCCTCGAATGTATAACCGTACAGCTTTACACTACCTGTCAGGCATTCGGTCGCGATCTGAATTGGCTCACGGCTCGTCTCGAGCATCTCGTAGAACGAAGAGTTCGCCGTCCCGAACAAAGAATCGAAGAGCAGCTTACTCACGTCTGAATTTTCTTCTTTCTCCATGTCACGCAAGATAACATACATAGTAGCCGTATTGCATTTGTATTTTCCAACATACTCAATCAAATCTCGCTTAATTTCCTTAATTTCATCCCAGTATGCTTCGTAACGTTCATTGGCATCATGGTTATCTCCATCTTTAACAGGAGATGCCAGAGCTCCATAAATGGAAGCTATCTGTCTGCGAGCATCCCGGACAGCTTCGATGAACTTCCGTGCCAGCTCATAACGCGCCCCAGCCGTTCCGACCATTACCGGGTCGATTACATAACTAAAGGGCTTGTTTGCTTTGTACGAGCCTCGCCAGAACCGGCAGCGGTTGATTGTGTGCTGAACGTAGTCCATCGTGGTCTTGTGAAACAGATAGGCTTTCTTTTCGCTGTCGTAGTATCCTTTACGGCGAGCCAGCGTCCCGAAGAAGTTCGGTTTAATCGCGCGACCCTTGTCGTCGCGGCGTTCGTACTTAGCTTTCAGGCGCTTGTACTCGTCGCGGTTGTTTACCACGAATTCTTTTTTTGCTTTGTCGCTGTTGTGTTAATCCCGGTCGCTACTCGGGATGGGCAGTTGCCCCTCACGGTTTCCCGTGAGCACAGACTATATCTTCACCTCCATGGATGGAGGGGGCACCACAGGCCGCGGCTTCGCGGCACTTAGTCGTTGAACCTTGCCCCAGTTTGGAGCCTTGGATGCTGATTGCCGATTATAAGCGCTTAGGATTTAACCATACGCCATCCGAACCATTTTTTCTGCTTTTGCTGCATTCACGCTCGCGGTTTCCCGCCACGTTGTAGCTGATTCGGCTTTACGGTATTCCAGCAATTCAATGCCGTTCGCTCGCACATCACTGTACGAGAGGACTCTTTCGAATCTCAATACCCGACATGACATCCAGCATAGACGTGTCATAGTAAATCTCAGCCACATCCTCAAAAGCCGCGCCGTTGTTGAGTTTATCCCAAAGCAGGCTGTTAAGCTCCTGAGAAAGGTTGATAATCTCGCCGATCATGTTTTCGCTGGTTTTGATATCAAGGTCGGTCTGCTGTGCGCTCGTGTAGGAGCGCTTGGTTTTCTTGGATTCCACCAGAGAGGTTGGCACCTTGAAAAGATGGTAGTTTTTCTCGGCTGCCCGAATGAGCAGCTCGTTGTCTGTGAGCATCATAGTGTCTGAGTCGAACCTTTGTACCCTCGGTTTCCCGATATTTGAGTAGGGGAGTAGATCATCTCTTCAGGTCAGAGACCTGTTCGGCACTTCCCGCGACGGAATTTCGCCGCCGCAGTATGGACTTCATCGACCTGTAAGGCCGGTATGTCCTGATCGTTACACCTTCAGGGGCATTACTGCCCGAGCTTGGCACGGTATTACCATTGTGATATACAAAAGCGTTCACCGTTAGCTTACACACCCCAGATTTCTGGGTTCACCGAATTTTTACTGTGCCCTCGCGAACGCAGGCGACCTTTATGGTAATCGCAACCGCTCAAACGCTGGAGAATATTCTCTCCAACTGAATTGATGCATACAATTTCTTCCGTCAGGTTCATGTACTGGTTGACTTCCGGCACATGGATGTTGTCAGTCAACAGGATATTACCCTGACACACATGCGGACTGCGCGACCCTAACAGACGCTGACCGTCATCAAACCGCAGTGACATCACATGACCGACCGGAATAGACGACACCCCGTCGAACTGTCCGATAGACGCCTTCAGCATTTCCAGTGGATTGCCGACCAGCGTTGAGTAATTTCCGTTGACCAATACATGGCCGCGACGGATGTTGTTCTGGTACGAACGGATTAACCCGTCTCGGAACTCGGCATACATCTGCGTCTGTGCGAATCTGTCGTTGATACCCAACAGACGGAAGATAATGTCGTTTCTGGTCAGCAGAGGAGACTTCATCTCACTGGTCGCCGACTGCTGTTTCAGATGATAGCGCATAACCGCCGGATTGTTTTTCAGCTGCCGCATGTACTCAATGGACGGTTCGAGGAACTCATCCACCTCTTCCTGCGACATCTGGAGCGTGTTCAGCAACTGATAATGCGTCGATACCATACGCCCGTCAAAGAAGTGCGTCTTCTTCTCATGCTTTACCACGCCGAACATAGGGTCAGTGCGTTTCAGCCACTCACGCAGCCGGCCAAACTTCAAATACTTGATACTGGACGGCGTAGTGATCAGCTTGATGTCCTCGATAGACTTCGCCAATGTGAATCCATTCAGCTGCTCGATTTTCGTAATCCCATGGTCAGCGAGGAACTGCTGAATGTTTGCGTTGAAGCAGCAGGACTTGAAGAATCGGTTTCGAAGCAGCAGCATTCCGTACTGCTCGTACTTGTGGCCAAACAGAGACTTGTCCATCAAAGACTGGCCGTCCCAGATACTGTTCGTAATCTCAACGTGCTCGGGACCAGACACCAGATGACCGTCCTCACGCACTCTGGTCGCGATAACGTCATCCGTAAACGCGCTCTCGAAATCGTCGATTACCAGAAAGTTCTCCGGCCGCACCTCCAGCGTGTCCACAATGGAGCTTGCCGTCAGCGCGATATAACTCTCCAGAGCAGCGAGGTCAATCTCCTGTCCCGGCTGTACCTTGATGCCGCACATCTCCCACTTATGCATAGCGGGGTAGAGTCGCTCATCGATGTACAAGCACTTACCAACACGAGATGAACCGGCCGACCGCTTGTAACGAACATAATGGATGCCGTCACAGTAGAAGCCCTTCTCATAAAGCTCCTCGCGGATATCGGCGACACTGACCTCGGTGGCAATGTTGATCTTCGCTTTGTACTGACCGTCTTCCAGATAGAAATACTTGCCGAGTACGGAAGGGGGTAGGGGGTTCTGAACATTCGTGTCGCACTGGATTGCAATCAGCTCGCCATCAACAACATACGCGCAGTCATCCATGTTTTCGGCGATTTCATCGTATCGCCAGCCGTTTTTGATGTACAGCGTCTTACGGATGCGGTTGTATGCCTTGACTGCGTAATGCGCTGTCACGTTGATAACACGATGGGTGTACTCCTTGCCGCCCAGCTCGAAAGAGAAGTTCCTGCGGCGGTACACCCGCTCGTAGACGTCTCTCAGCTTGAGCAGGTCAAGAGAGTAATCCAGTGTGTTCCTGAATCTCTTCAGGTTGAACCCGCCATCCGAAGACCGGATGTTGTATCCGATCTCGGTTGGGCGGTCATAGTGGTTTGCGAGATAGACATCTTTACCATCTACACTTGGGATGTACACAGCATTTGTCATTCAGTCACCTCTTCGCTGTATTCAGCGCGGAGACGATCTCGCATAGACAAATGTGCGTCTGAGTCGCTCGCTTGGTAGTAACTCATTTCGAGCCAATATTCACTTGGCTCAAGATCTACCTATACATCTGCGTACCCGCAGACATCATCTGCCGGCAGGTGGCAGGAGTTGTAGCGCGAGCAATACTCGCAGTCATCGTGGATGCAGTGGGTTTTCTTCATTTAGTTTTCTCCTTTTATTGGTTTTCTGGCGGCAAAAGCGGCCGCCTCGCTCTCCTTGCTTTTAAGCCTCAGCCGCGAACTTCTCGAACAGCTTCTGCTGACCCTTGCCAGTGATAGAAGGAACGGTGAAAGCATGACCAGCCTTGACGACCTCGTAGGTCTTGAACCAGCCGTTGTTGATGTAGCGCTGATACGGCATGTTGTTCGCCTGCAGGAAGCCATTCTTGCGGAGCCACTGGAACATACGGTTGCGGCCAGTATTGATTCCGAGCTTCTCAGTTACCAGCTTGGCGAAACGCTCGATGGTGAGGGTGGCGGAAGTGTTGCCGACCGCGTTGTAGAAATCAACCTTGTGCTCATCGGCGGCGATCTTAGCTTCAGCTTCCAGTCGGCGCTGCTTCTCTTCCTTCAGCGTAGTGGCCAGTTGGATAAGAAAATCAGGATCGGCCAGAGACTTCTCAATGATGTCCGTGTCCATGTAAGCACCGTGCTTACGGATGGTCGGCAGAACTTCTGAGGTCACCCAACGCTTAAATTCCTTTGCGGTCGGCAGCTTGCTCGACAGGATCAGGCTGTACAAGCCGGACTCGTTGATGACAACCATGTTCTGCTTGCCGCCGGGGGTTGTCATTTCGACCACTCCTTTGTCTTCGTCATCAATGCGCTTGCGAACCGCCTGTGCGGTATCGGAATAACCGAGAATCTCCGCTACATCCTTGCCTACAAACCACGGCTCGCCGTCACGGACAACCGTGCGTACCTGCTGGTCGTTAAAGAGGAATTCCTTGGCTACATAGTTGGTGTTTGCGTTCATAATTCTTGCACTCCTTGTAATATTAGTTTTCTGTTTTTTTGCGTCGTTTTTTATACTTGCCGCGCCTTCGTACCAGAAACAGAGGTTCAAGCTCGGCGGCTATTGCTTTGTTGCCGGTGTAAAATACGCGGGGGTTTAACATAATGCTTCCGACCGGCAGTCCGTGGAACGGTTCCTTCAGCCGGGTCATAATCGTCTCCGTACCTTTACTGGTTCGGATGACTTGGTTGTAATAGAGGCTGGTCAGCTCTCCATATCCGCTTCGCTCATAGCCGCCAGCGGCGCAAAGCCGAGCGGCGGTAAGAGGAGCTACCAGAAACGGATCATCCTGAAAAGGGTTCAGACAAAACACGTTGAAGTCCTTATGCAGATAGGGGAGCATCGGGAGCATGTATTTCAGCCCCAGATTCATGGACTCAGTCCTGTACATCTGAGCAATAGAGGAGAAATACATCCTCACATACCTGAAACCGTTCTGCTCTGCTTTCGTGGACTCGCGCCGTGTAATCTCGCCCCTGTGAAACAGGTCTTGGTTAAACAACCACTCGCCGCGGTCATTCTGCCAGACGAAGCCTTTTTGCCTGAACGTCCGCAGCATACCTTGAACAACTGGCGCGGTCAGCTGGAACACCTTTGACAAATAGTTCACGATGTCCGGCGGATACACATCGGCCGCGATCATCAGGTGCTTGTCCGTAGTGGTCAGGAGCATCATCAGCTTCTGCGCCTCGGTCGGTGTGACGTCATAATAGATCCCGCCCTCGAGCGGGACACGCAACCAGACGAAAGAGCCATAAGCCGGAGTTGCTGATGAAGCGTCTCGCTGATAAGGCTTCGCGGCAGGATTAGCTCCGATATCTCTGATGCGTGCTTCAAAGAAGTCCGGGTCGAGATAACGAATGTCCTTCGGCTCCAGTTTCGCTTTGGGGTTGTAGTACCGCAGCACCGAGGTCGGAATATAAGCCCGCTGGCCATTGCCTTCCAGTGTGAAGGGGACAACGGCGGCGTACTCATGTAAATCAGCCCCGGCATTGGCTATGTCACGCAGGGTCAGCTCGGCCAACTGCGTTTTTTCTGGCTGGGATTTACCCATGTTGCTTCCCGTCCTTCCAAATCGAACTCGCGTCCTTCCAAATCAAACCCGCCGTCCTTCCAAATCAAACTTATCGTCCTTCCAAATCGAACTCGTCGTCCTTCCAAATCAAACCCTAATCATAAATACTCTAATCATAAATACATAATCATAAATACTCTAATCATAAATACATAGGCTGAGCTGGGCGATTTTGAAAATGCCAGCCAGAGGAAAGAGGGAATTGGAATCAAGCAAACTGAGCGTCACGCTTCGTCTGAACGATTGGTCGGTATATAAATGCGCGGGGTAGAGAACTGACATTGGCTACGCCGGCGAATCAGGTGTGCTTCTTCAAGCTCCTTAAACAGCTGCAGCGCCTTCTTCTCTCCACAAGAGATATCGCGCATGACCTCTTTGAGAGAGTAATAGATGAATGGCTCGCCATCCTCGTCAATCCATTCTGGGCGGCTTTTTGACAACTGCATTCTGTAGAGCATGAGAGAGTACAGAATCTTTCCAGCCGGAGAGATCGACTTGAGATTAGGGGCTACAGGGATAGGGATGAAGTCGAATCCGCTGCGGCCATCGTAGCTGCGGAACTTTGGGTGCTTCTATGTCGTGTGAATAGCAGGTCGTTTTGCCATCTAGATACCTCCTTTTGCGGGGGTGATTGGATTTTTTTGCTTCTATTAACTACTATACAAAAAAGGCGTTTTTGGGACGCGGAGTCGAAGAAAAATATGCATAAAGATTGAGGATTCTTTTGTGCATGTTGCTGAATAGGAAAATAGCCAGTTGAAGTGTACTCTTTTGCAAAGTATTCTCTTCTGGCTGGCTTAGACCCGTCAGGTGGATACTTCTCGACGTGGCGAAATGACACGCCTTGACATGTAAAAATGACATGCCTTGATAGGTCAAAATGACCGAGTAATAATACTGATATGAGTAATACTGAAATTAGCAAGACTTAGGTAATAATACTGAAATAGATAAAGCCGACCATTAGACCTTGGCCGGCTATTTTTAATGAGTGGATATGCAGTTGTGATAAAGAGAGTATGGAGAGGTGTGCCTGCTGGCAACGAGCCATTTTCGTTCTGGCGGCAGAATTGGGCTGTAATCGATTTTGACATGCGGATGGGAAATTATACCACGAGAATACGAAAAGCCAGTACAGGGCATTCTGAGGCGAATACGGGGCATTGTAGGCAATATGTGGAAATGCGTGGAAACTATAGGGATGGGTTTTAGAGGTCGCGGCGGCTAATTATATAGCGGAGAGCAGGCACAATAGGGCAAGAGGCTGTAGTGCTGTGGAGTGCTATGCAATGGAGTGCTACGGCAATAGTATTTCCTTCTGGTAGGAGATAATAGATTAGCTGCAGGCTTACATAACAACCATAGACCTGCGTAGTAGCTGTACGATAGGAGCTGTAGTAGAGCTTCCGTAGAGCTTCTGGCTGGCAATACTCGAGCTGACGGTTACAGCGGATTATAGGAATGTACCTTTTTCGAGTGTTCGGGAAGGGAGGTGTGGCGAAAACTCGGGAACAGCGCACGAAATTGAGAAAACGGGGTTTGAAGAGGGGGAAATGGGGAGGAAGGGAAGCGAAAAATCGGGGAAAGAGGGGGAATAATTGGGGGAGAGTGAGATGAGGCAACTACCCTGCCTGAAATTGGAAAAAGAACGGGGAAAGTGTAAAATATGCCCCATTTGATAAAAAAGAGGCATTTACACCGCCGAAAAGTACCGGAACGCTGTTTTATTGTACACTGAAAAAGTCGATTTTTTGAGTAGGCCCATTCTGTGCATTTTTGTGCACTCTGTGCTTTTCTGTGCTACGGCAATAGTATTTCCTTCTGG
>ERZ1026846.38-NODE-38-length-94745-cov-21.912462_pt1 | contig 94745 bp, 89 predicted proteins | sample MGYA00380153_ERZ1026846 | MGnify/ENA primary metagenome ERZ1026846 (study PRJEB33269, sample SAMEA4719789) | human gut metagenome | biome: human-associated habitat; feature: organic feature; material: feces | place: Cameroon | collected 2013-10 ...
GGATAAAACAGAATAAATAATTCCTAAATAACTACATATTTCCGAATACGTTTTTTCCTCTAAAAAATCTGTATACTTTCCGCTTCCGCGAAAACCAGTAAATATATAATAAATATCTATACCTGACTCTGACAAATATTTTAGTTCTTCGTAACTTAATCTCTGCAATCCAAGTTCTACTTTGCTATAGTTACTTTGTGTTTTATGAACTCTTTGTGCCATTTGCTCTTGCGATAATCCTAATTGCTTTCTTTGTTCTCTTAATCTATACAAAAAATCATCATACGTTTCATTCATGGGTATACTTCCTTAATCAACTCTGTTTATACCCATTTTAAGTTAGTAATCATCCCCATTTTACACCAATATAAGACTATTCTTAATAGTGCTTACTTTAAAATATTATCATCTACTTTTTTCTGCAAATCAAAATCACTTTGTGCAAAAATGTAGGAATTTTAACACCCATTCTATTAATATTTTCCAATATAAAAAGTGCTTCGTTCAGAATAAACCAAATACATACTACCGCTCCAAACAATGTGTTTACACTGATTTTTACTTCAAGCAAACAGGGACATATTACATGCCCCTGTCTGTTTTTCTTTATTTTCCCCAGACTTCCTCCGCCACCTCTTTCACAAGTCGGAGTTTTGCCCACTGTTCTTCCTCGGTCAGCTTGTTGCCGATCTCGCAGGAAGCAAATCCGCACTGGGGGCTTAAGTATAATCTTTCCAGTGGAATGTATTTTGCCGCATCATGGATTCTGTCAATGACAAGCTGTTTGTCCTCCAGTACGGGAGACTTGGTAGTGATCAGTCCCAGAACGACCTTTTTCTCCCCGGATACCTTGGCCAAAGGTGCGAAACCGCCGGATCTCTCATCATCAAACTCCAGGAAATAGGCATTCACATTCTCTTCGCCGAACAGGATATCCGCTACGGAATCATAGGCACCCTCGCTTGCGTAGGTGGAATGGAAATTACCGCGGCATACATGGGTGTTGATGATCATATCCTTCGGTGCATTGGCGATCACCTTATCGTTAATATCCTTGTGGGCTTTCTGGAACTCCACAATTCCCTCTCTGGTGGTTCCGTACAGGGTATGACCGATCTTGTCTGCGAACATGCCCCAGGTGCAGTCATCCAGCTGTAAGTTCCGGCATCCTGCCGCATAGAGATCATCGATCACTTTTCCGTAGGCCGCCACGATGTCATTTACCAGTTCCTGCTCATTCGGATAATGCTTCTCTGTGCAGCCTCGGTTAAAGGGCATGGTAAACTGTGCCAGAAACTGGGCGGGAGAAGGTATGGTCTGCTTTGCTACGGTATTTTCATCCTCTAATGCTTTTACAAACCGGAAATGATCTACAAAAGGATGCTCCCCGGTCAGTCCGATCTTGCCTACAATATAGGTATCATCCACCATGGCCGCCTCGCCGTGGAACGGAAGTCCCGTCTTGGTAGGGGTATGGCCGATGCCGTCGAATCCCCACATGAAATCCAGATGCCAGGTGGCTCTGCGGAATTCACCGTCTGTGATCACATGATAGCCCAGCTCTTTGATCTTGCTCACAAGCTCTGTGATGGCTTCATCTTCCACTTTCTTCAGTGCCGCAGCATCGATCTTTCCTTCATTGAACTGTCTTCTTGCTTTCTTCAACTTCTCCGGTCTTAAAAAACTTCCTACGAAATCATAGCGAAAAGGTGTCTGTAAATTGCTCATTGTCATTCTCTCCATTTCTTTGTCGTTTTTTGAATTGTCCTCATTATAAGAGAAATGATGAAATCCGCAAAATACGTAAAAATAAGGGTTGTCCATAGTTTAAAGCTATGGGCAACCCATTCATCCTAAATACTTCTGCAGTGCTTCCAGGTAGGTAGTACCCAGTCTGCTGAGCATTCCTTTTCTGTGTGTGATATAACCGATCCGCATGTCACTCTCATCTGCCAGTGGCACGGCGATAATATCTTTTCCGTTTAATTTTTTATCGATCACGCCGCTGCACACGGTGTAACCGTTCAGGCCGATCAGCAGATTGAACAGTGTCGCTCTGTCCCGCACACGGATATTTTTCCTGCGTTCAAAATCAGAGAAGATTTCCTCTGAAAAATAAAAGGAATTGTGCTCTCCCTGTTCAAAAGACAGGTACGGGTATTCTTCCAGTTCTTCGTTCGTAATTATGCTGTTACCCGCCAACGGATGTTTTCTGCTGATAAATACATGGGGACTGGCAACAAACAACTGGTGGAATTCCAGATCATGGGATTTCAACAGCTTGCTGAGTACCGCTTCATTGAAATCATTCAAAAACAGGATTCCGATCTCGCTGCGCAGACGCGCCACATCTTCTATGATCTCATAGGTCTGTGTCTCCCGCAGGCTGAAATCGTATTCTTCCTGCCCGTACTGTTTGATCAGGTCCACGAATGCGTTGACGGCAAAGGAATAATGCTGGGTGGATACGCAGAACTGTTTTTTGCCCCCGGGATTTCCCTTGTATTTATCCTCAAGGATCGCCGCCTGCTCCAGCACCTGTCTCGCATATCCCAAAAAGTCATCTCCCTCTTTGGAAAGCGTGATCCCCTTGTTGGTCCGGTTGAAAATAACAATATTCATTTCCTTTTCCAACTCGTGGATCGCGTTGGTTAAACTAGGCTGTGAAACATACAGCCTGTTGGCTGCTTCCGTGATGGTGCCGGTCTCTGCTACCGTTATTACATACTTTAATTGCTGAAGTGTCATTCTTTTCCCTATTTTTTATCCTTTTTACTTTCACCGTAAATGGCGACAGCAACGCACAGGATCGCTGCTGCAATCGCCAGCCAGAATGCCAGATCCATATATTGTCACTCCCAAAGTTTTCAAAATCTCTTCCTAAGGTTAGCACTCGCTAACCTCCGTGTCAATCATTCTTCCTTTGGGAAACAGGATTTATTCTCAGACAATATCTTTCAGTTCTTCCTCTTCCTGGCGTTTCATTTTCTCGATTTCTTTTTTATCCATACGCTCGATCACACGGGAAAACAACACGGTTCCTACTATAAACGCGATCACTTCCAGCGTAAGGTTGTCTCCGAATATCAACGTTGCCACAAAAAGGATCAACGCACTGATGATCATTCCGGCTTCTATATATTTCAGTTTTTCCCGCCAGCGCTGCATCATAAGATCAGTCCCTCCCTTGCATCCACACCAGTCTCCCTGCGGTTCAGGTAATCAAACGAAATCATCTTATGTTTCACATAGAGCCGCTCGAGTGTCATAATGGGAATCTTGTAAGAATCTCCCCGTTCTTCCCAATATCCCACGCCGTCTTCTCTCTCCTGCTCGATCAGCATGTGAATGTAAGGATCTTTGTCGGTGTAGCAGATGTAGAACTTTTTCAGGCTTCCCATAGTAGGCGTGACTGCGATCTCCACATGGCCCGTCCGGTATTTCGCCAGCCACTTGATGGCATATTCGATCTGGGAAAAATCCGTGACGGTCTCCACCTTATCCCCGTAAGTTAAGGTGAATGTGTAGGTCAGAGACTTGTCGATCTTATACTTGGTGTATTTCGTTTTCTCCTTGTGGTATTTGACAGAAAAGTGAACACTAATCACAAAGATCACCAGACCCAGCAGAAACATGATAAGCGGCGGCAAGATCTGCTTCTCCTTTGTCGCACCGCAGAAATAAATAACCGGGAACACCATAAATACCAGTCCCACCATAATAAGACCGGAATAAAAGGATTCCCAACTCCTTTTTGTAAACATATTCTCCCCACTCCTTTGTATTATTTTCCACCATAGTAACACAAGAGTGGGGCTATCGTCATCTTTTTTAGAAAAGAATGTCCTCCGGCCGGATCTTATCTTTCTCCGTAATGGGACGGATCACCCGGCAGGGAACGCCTGCTGCAATCACTCCCGCCGGAATATCATGGGTAACCACACTTCCGGCGCCGATCACAGAACCCGCGCCGATGGTTACACCACCGCAGACCGTGGCATTTGTTCCGATCCATACATTTTCTTCCAGCGTGATGGGTGCAGAAGTACCGATTCCCTGACTGCGCTGTCCCGGGTCAACCGCATGTCCGGAGCAGGCCAGACAGACGCCGGGCGCGATAAATGCACCCGCACTGATATTGACGGGTGAGGTATCCAAAATGACACAGTTATAATTGATGACTGTAAGTCCGTGGGTATGAATATTAAATCCGTAATCGCAGTGAAAATCTGGTTCAATGCCTGTCATCGGATGACAGGTTCCCAAAAGCTCCTGTAAGATTTCCCGCCGCTTCTGCTGTTCCTTCGGAGCTGTCCGGTTATATTCCCAGCAAAGCTGTTTTGCCCGGTTCTGTTCCTCTCCCGGGATATTTTCATAGCCACTGGCATAGGCCGCAGGGCGCTTCATAATGTCTATAACGTTCATGTTTTACGCTTCCTCGCTTTTTCTTTTCCCGAAAGCCTCACAATTCACAATAATATCGCCATTCTCCTGAATGGTAATATTCTGCCAGTGAAATGTATTTTCATTTCTTTCCACGAAACGCCATTTTCGATTGGGCTTTTCCAAAACGGTTCCTGTCAATATTCCATTTTCCATGGTAAAACACAAATTTGTAAATTTACTCTTGCATGCATATACCATATCATAGCAATGGGTCTTTGAATTATATATTCTAAGTCCGACACCATACTCACCATCCGGCTGTGGAGAAGTCTCCCTCGTCGCTCTGGAAGGACATATGAACATATCTTCAATACCTATCCCGTTCAATACCCGTCTGAAGATCCACTCTCCTTTTAACTGGCGCTGCGGCCTGCTACGATCACCATCTATAAATTCATCTTTATATTCAAATTCCCAATCACCCAATAGCGGAGCAAACCAATCGTATTCCTCCGGAATAGTTTCTTCCGATTGTCCATATAAAGCTTCTATAAAGCTGTCCATAATGTTTTTTGCCTTCCTTGTACCTGCGTCAAATTCTTCCGGCAATAATTGCCTTCACTTCTTCTATCTCCTTGTCTGTGGCTGAGGCTATCTGCTCTGCCGACAGACCATTCTTGTGCATTTTTATAATCAAACCTGCTTCACCTTCTATACGCCCCGTTTCTCGACCGATGGCAATGCCTTTTTCTTCAATTCCTTCGCCTAAATTGCACATAGCGCTCACATCCTTTCGCATATTTTCTTCTATGGGAATATCATATTCATTTCCTATAATGCTCAACTTTTCATCTACCGTAAGTTCTTGGGACAGCAATGCTCCTAGCAGACGATGCAATTCGTAGGTCTCGTCGTGTTCCGGCAGTTCCTTCGCCAGTCCTATCATTACGATGTTGATCAGATCCAGATTTCCTTTCCATTCATAGGAACCAATCAGATCCTCTTTGGTCAGATGAATATGGCTCATGGTATTTTCCTCCATATTCATGCATATCCAAATAGAATAGACTCTTTTGATGTCATTGTAACTCGAATTCTTGAAATCCCGTTCTTTCTGGGAAGAGACCAGTCTGCTGACATAAAAAATCGCCCGGTTTAAAATCTCATACTCCCCTGGTTCGTCTTTCTGTGCTTCTACATTAATGATGATCTGCGACAGACCGTCCTTCGTCCGTACATAAAAGACAATATCAAATCGTGCCAGTCCTTCGTTGATCTCTTGGTTTTCCGTATTAAAACCGACAATACGTTGTCCGTTTCGGTCAAGTACCGCATTGGTCAGCCCCGGCTCCACAGGTACCGCACTGATATAAGGGGTTCCTTCTATACAGTCTGCAACTGCTTTGGGATTCATTCCCTTAAATTCATCCACGGTTTTGATCAAAATCTGTGCCAGGATTCTTTTGTGTCCTACCAGCCGCTTCACTCTTGCATCATACTGCGCTTTCAGATCGGCTGCTTTTACTGCATTCTTCAGTTCTGTGTTCAAATAGCTTCCTCCTACATTATAACTTACCTGTTTTTCTGATACAACTGGTTTCTGTGTGGGGTTTGCCTCTCCTGATTTCCCGGGGAAGCAGGTTGACATCAGCTTTCGCTGATAAAGAAAATTCATAAGTGATATGTACTTATAGAGGAAGCATACTCTATATTTTTTAATTATGCAATAACTATATTTCAAAATATGCTATTTAAGGGGATCACTCTCAATCCCCCTATTTTTCCCTCTCCGATTAATAGCATTCATCTGGGGTCAAACATGATCTGGGGTTCTTTGAGGTTCGGGTTTCTGTCAGGTTCATCCAGCTGTTTAGATTGACCAGTACACAGTTTATTATTCTAAAAATTCCACGGCAGATATGCCGCCAGACGAGGTTGCTTCCGATGCAGAAGATTAGTGTCCCAATTCTATCATTGTTTTTTCCTCTGTTTTTATAATGTCTTTTATCCCCGGAAGCAATCCTCGACCTGTTTCACAATCGTTTCATCCAGCCAGCCCTTCTTCGCCATATCCCACAGGATCTCACAGGCTTTTTCGTGAGACATGCCCTGTTTATAGGGGCGGCTTTCGGTCAGTGCCTGATAGATATCTATACATGCCATCATGCGTTCCTGCGTGTTCAGTTCTGCGGCGATCTTACCGAAAGGATAACCGGTTCCGTCCAGCCGTTCGTGGTGAAATGCCGCCCAGTCACGGATCTCGTCAAAATCATCAATGTCCGACAGAATATAATAGGTATATGCCGCGTGATGCTTCATCACCGCAAATTCATCTTCCGTAAGTCTTCCCGGTTTCTCCAGGATCTCATTTCCTACCGCTACTTTTCCGATGTCGTGCAAAGCGCCCGCAAGGTACATTTTCTCCACGGTTTCTTCATCAAATCCCATATAACGGCTCAACCGTTCTGCATCCTCTGCTACACCGATGGAATGGGTGCTGGTGAATGGAGATTTGTAATCGACGATCTGTGCAAAAAAGCTTGCCAGCTCCTTGATCTGTGCGAAGCTTAGCTCCTGTTTGATGCGGGGGATTTTCTCCCACAGATTTTTCTCAAAGCCATCCTCTCCCAGTGTCAGAAAATGCGGCAGGGGAAACGCCTGCAGGAAAGCATCCACACATTCTTTGTCCACAACGGTTCCTTCATTTTTGTGAAGATATCCACAAGCTTTATTAAAAGTATCCTCCGTAAATCCCTTTGCACCGTATGCCCGGTCCAGCAGATCGCTTATATGAATGATTCGGGAAAAAATCGGAACCTCTTCCCACGTTTTTCCAAACGGTCCACTCCCATTGGCATTTTCATGGTGATACAGAATTACATTCTTCACATCCGTATGGAAGGGAAGTCTCTGTATATTTTTTTCACCCAGGGTACAGTGAATTCCTACCTGAGAAGCTTGCGGAACATTTGCAACATCCTTATGTAATTCTTCCTGAATATACTGTGTCAGTGCATTATCATGAAGCAGGGCACATGCTGCCAGATCCTGCAGGCTCTCACCGCTGATCCCCAGCTGCTCTGCCATGCAGACACTCATGTATGCCACGCGCTTCGCATGTTTGTCAGACACATGTACCAGCTCTGCCTCCACACAGTCCAAAGCATACGAACAGGCTGACAATAATCCTAAAACATCCAGTAACATTTCTATTTCTCTCCAATCTATTTATAACACACCTATTATGACAATGATTTATGTGAAAAGCAAGCATATCCCAGATAATAAATTATATCAAAAAGGAGCATCTCCCGGTACTGCAGAGTTGCTCCTTCTTACTGTCCATTGATCGGATTATGTTAGCTATTGATCCTCTTAATTACTTCTTCCATTACAGGCATCGCAGGTATTGCTCCTTCTCTCTCAACACATAGGGAAGCCACCGCATTTCCAAAGCGGACACATTCTATCATTTCCTGTAAAGAATATTCTTCTATACGCTTACCGGATTCACAAATCTTATATAAAAAGCCTCCCATAAAAGAATCTCCGGCACCGGTGGTATCCACAACTTTGCTGGAATAACCTGAAACATATGCTTCCTGCTGATCCTGCAGATATACAAACGATCCTTTTTCTCCTAAAGTAATGAGTACTATTTTTGCGCCATACTCTGTTATGGTCTCTGCTGCTTTCCGAACATCCGTACAACCTGTTAATAGCTCAATCTCTTCTTCTGATACTTTAACGATATCTGCATATTCTAAAATACTTCTCATCCATTTACAGGCTTCTTCCTGTGAATCCCATAAACTGGCTCTGTAATTCGGATCATAAGAAATAATTGTTCCATTATTTTTCGCAGCTTTTAATGCAATAAACTCTGCATTTCTGGATAGTTCATCTGTTAACGACAAAGAGCCTACATGAAGAATACGGCTTTGGCAGATGATATCTTTCCGTATTTCCTCAGCCTTCAGACCGATATCTGCTCCGGGTTTTCTGGCAAACGCAAAATTTCGTTCTCCGTTATCTGCCAGTTTAACAAAAGCAAGTGTTGTAAAATAGTCTGCATCACTTATTAATCCTTCGGTTGAAACACCGCATTTATCCAAGGTTTCCTTTAAGAAATCCCCCAGGAAATCTTCTCCTATTTTTCCGATAAATGCTGTCTGGGCACCCAGCCGTTGTGCCGCAACCACAACATTAGCAGGTGCGCCTCCCGGATTTTGTGTATAAGACAATGTTTGTCTTTCACTCTCTTTTTTCCCGGTAAAATCAATCAATATCTCTCCCAGAGAGGTAATATCATAATGCCGTTTTGTCCTATATTTTATATCTACGCCTATATTTCCTTGTGGGTATAATTTTCCTGTATAGCGATACAAACCATGCTCCCACAATAATGTAAATGTATTTCCGTCTATGAGGATATCAATATCTGTTTCTTTTTCCATCATTTCACAGGGCACAGTCCGTATACCATATCTGGAAGCTCTGTCTGCCCGGTTATAATTCACGGTCATTTCTTTATTTGAAGAATCAAAGCATATTGTCACTGTATGTCTATCTGTATCATATAGATCAATACACAACAACTCTCCATCTCCCGGCAGCTTTCCCTTCAGTTCTACCATAACCGGCTCACTTTGCGGTGGTATGTTTTCACCGGTCCAATGTTTTTCCAATGTTCTGCTGAAGAGCTTCATCTCAGCTTTCACTTTATCAGCCACTTTTGCGCACAAGCGCCTGTTATCATCTAAATACCACACTCGTGATACATCCAGTATTCCACGATACCCCTCCTCCGGACCGAAATCCCGGATCCAGGGCATCCACAGCCAGCCGCCCAGCCAGGCAACAGACCGTATTTCCCCATGCAATACCGGATATGTCTGTGCCGCATAATAATGAGTTCCAAGATCCAAAGTTCCGCTTATCTCTTTATGGAATTCACATTTGTCAAAATCCACCTGTCCGGACAGATACAGCGTCGTTACACTGTCTTTTTCATACATCGGCGAAGTTGTCAAAAACCAGACATCATCAAGGCAGAAGGCATCCGGACATTCAAACATTCTGCCCTCACCGGGCTCTGCTTCGTACAAAATTCCGCTATACGCCCAATGGTACAGATCGGTAGAAGAGAACAGATAAATTCTTCCGCAGCTGTCCGGATGTTCAATTCTTCCGGTGGATCCTCCACAGATCATTCTCCATTTCCCTTGTGCAAAAAACACCTTGGGATCTCGAAAATCTCTTCCTCCCTTTTCCGGGACTTCTTTTATCAGCGGGTTTTCTTCTGCCTTTACGAAATGTATCCCATCCTTCGACACTGCCAGATTTTGCGTCTCAAAAATACCGGTTTCATCTTCCGTTCTTCCTGTATAAAATAAAAATAGCTGATCATCATGTACAACAACCGATCCGGAAAAGCATCCGCCGTTTTTATCGTTATCATATGGCATATCGGGGACCAGTGCCGGTTCCAATTCTTCCCAGTGTATCAGGTCCCGGCTTACCGCATGCCCCCAGTGCATACTGTCCCAGTTATCATGGTACGGATTATACTGATAAAATAAATGATATTGTCCTTTAAAAAACACCAAGCCATTAGGATCATTGATCCAGCCTTTCCGTGGTGTAAAATGTAGGGATGGCCTTACGATTTCTCTCATTTTCTTATCCTTTCACTGCTCCGGCAGTCATACCACTTATAATATACTTCTGCAAAATGACATAAAATACTAATTCAGGAAGCATGATCATCAGACTCGCTGCAATGATTCCACTGTAATCCATGGAATATTGTCCTTTAAACATAGATGTCATTAACGACACGGTGTTTAAAACATTATCCTGAATAAAGGTTGATGCAAACGGGAACTCATTGTAAATATAAACAGCATTAAAAATAATGATCGTCACGAACGTGGGTTTCATAACCGGAATCACCACTTTGGTACACAGCTTAAATAGATTGCAGCCATCTATAATTGCTGCTTCTTCCAATTCTCCGGGGATATCTCTCAAAAATCCGGTAAACAGTAAGGTATTGAACGAGATGTTCACTGCAACATACGGTAAGATCAGTCCCAACCGTGTTCCAAGAATTCCCATCAATGAATCAATCCGGTATACCGGAAACAGTAGTACATAAATAGGGATGCCAATCCCGATCAGCAGGAAAAGATACAATGTTTCCGATGCCTTATGGTTTCGAAAAACCATTCTGGCAATTGCGAACGAACTCATAAAAGTAAATAAAATACTGAAAAAAGTAGATATTACTACCAGTAAAATCGTGTTAAAATACATTTTGGAAAAATCAATAGTATCGATCGCACGCTGATAATTTTCAAAGCTTATTGTCTGCGGCAAAGAAAGCGGACTGTTGACAATCTCATTATTTGTCTTTAATGAAAGCAACATAGCCCATAGTATGGGCATGACCAAAAGAATAATCAATCCCAGCAGACATATGTAAAAAATGACTTTTTTTATCGATATTCTCTTGTTTCTCATGTTTAACTCCTTTGCTTCCTCGTTGTGATCTTAATATAGGAAAATGAGCCCAGAATTGAAAGTAACAGAATTGCAACCGCAATTGCCATTCCATATCCATACCTTCTGGATGTAAATACTGTAAAATACATATATGAGGTAAGCAGCTCCGACTGATGAGTAGGTCCTCCGCCTGTCATCTGATATACCAGTTCATATATTTTAAATACGCCTGTTACCACCAGAACAATATTAATAATAAAGGTCTCTTTCAGCATAGGAATTGTCACATAAAACAAGCGTTGTAACAAATTGGCTCCATCAATATCACAGGCTTCGTAAATATCTCCCGGTATTGCTTTGATTCCGGATAAAAAAATAGTTCCATGGAAACCCAGTACCTGCCATGTGAATACGATCGCCAATGACAATGGAGACCATTTAGTTCCACCGATCCATTCAATAGCAAGCATATCCAGTCCTATTTTACGCAATACACTATTTACCAGCCCATAATTAGGATTCAGGATATATCCCCAGATAATTCCTATGATAATAGGTGCTATTACATAGGGAGCAAAAATCACCATTTTAAAAAATGCGTTTCCGTGAAAATTCTTGTTCATCAATAATGCTGCCATAAAAGATCCAACGATCAGGAATATCACACTGAATAACAATACTAAAAATGTATTTTTCAATGCGATCAGAAATAGCTTATCATGGAACATAGCAACATAGTTTTTTATTCCCACAAAGGATGCTTTTCCAAGACCACTGTAATCCGTAAAGCTATAGTAACATGCGATAAACACAGGAACAATAATAAATACTGCATAAATCATAAGAGTCGGAAGCAGCATAATGATTTTTGCTTTCTTTGTACTCAACCAATACATAGCTTTCTCCCTTTCCATTCTATAGAAAAGAGCGGTATTACTTAATTTCACACCGCTCTTATAGTTTTATCTTTCGGCACTTTGTAAATTTTCTACATAATCAGCTGCTTGTTCCGGTGTGTAAACTCCGGTCATAACACCGAAGGTAGCATCAAAATATCCATACGCCACATTGGACGAAAGTGAATTAAACGGTTCAGTTACTGCTTTCCAGTCATCATTTAATGCCGTGATCATCGTGGAAAGTACAGGATGTTGACTCTCATCAATCTGTCCATTATATGTAGAGCACGGTAATGCCGCGGTATCCTCGGCAATGATCCTGGTTCCCTCTTCGCCGTAATAGAACTGCCAGAACTGCATAATTGCATCTAACAACGCAGGATCTTCTGCTGCCTTTGAAGATACTACATAAACACCGCCGGATGCCTTGATTCCGATCTGCTGCTCATACTGGCTGTCGGAAAAGGTAGGTCCCCAGAAAAATCCGATTTTAGAAGCTATATCACTTCCCTCAAAATCACCGATATCCCATGCTCCGGAATTGAACATTGCTGCATTTCCACCCAGGAACTGCTCTTTTGCTTCAAAATATCCAATATTGGAAATGTCCTTTGTAAAAGTTCCTTTTTCACGCATTTCTTCTACTTTTTCGAAATAGTGAATAAAGTCTTCGTTATTCCAGGAAATGCTTCCATCCTTCAGACCGTCAAGCTTTTCAAAAAATCCATATCTTGCCAGCATTGTCTCGAATGCCCAGATACTGTAATTATCCTGCGCCCCCACGGTCAGCGGTGTGATTCCGGCTGCATTCAGCTTATCTACCACATCCAGGAACTCTTCATAGGTAACAGGCACTTCTTCGATTCCTGCCTGCTGGAAGAGATCTTTGTTATAATAAAATCCTACCATCATAACTTCACTGGGCATTCCCACATCTTTGCCGTCAACGGTACATGAATGCACCAGTCCGGGAAGAAGGCTGTCATTGATACCATACTGATCCAATGCATCCGTCAGATCATATAAATACCCATTCTGCGCAAACTCCTTTGCGGTTGCCTGCTCCAGCCAGAAAACATCCGGAAGCTTATTTTCTCCTGCCAGTAAAGTCATCTGTGTATTATGCTCGGACACTTCTTTACCCGTAATATCAATTTTAATCCCCGGATGGCTTTCTTCAAAGGCAGTAATAATCTTCTGCAGATGCGGCTCCTGTGCCTGAATATCAGCAACATGCTCTGCAAACTGGATCGTGATCTCTCCGGATCCATCTGCAGTCGTAGAGCTCTGCGCAGTCTCTGCACCGCCTGTAGTTCCTTCTGCATTTCCGCATCCTGCCATTGTAAACAGCATAGCGGCCGCACAAGTAAGTGCCATCATTTTTCTCCAATACTTTTTCATCATAATTGTACCCTCCTTATTCTTGTACATGAATATCATCTAACGTCCCATACAGGACGTCAATATGTTTGCACATTTTCCCATTCTCTTCCTTCTGACTGTAAATACCCCATGCTTTTCCACAGATGAAGAAACTGGACATTTCACCTTCTATTGCAGGATGGAATGACAAGGTTCCGCGATACATATCACTTTGCAGTCCCAATAATGCATTCAGCACTCCCCAGCTTGCCATTGCTCTGCAATAATGATGACCGGACTCAATCTCACTGAACGGATTCCTCTTGTATCCGTCATAACGATCCCGAATTGACTTTACCACCGTCAGACCTTCCTCTACACAACCTGAATAAATCAGATTAACGGCTACTTCATACTCTACTCCTGTCCACACCTCTCCGGCATAGGATAACGGGAATTTAGGTCTGCCGCCTTTCGGCCAGGTAGCTACTACCATTCCATGCTCTTCATTGATTGCATATGCTCTATGTACACTGTCCGTATGATAAAAATCCGTTTTATAATTATACTTGAATACGGATTCCATAGCAGATTTTACATGCTCTTTCGGTAAAATTTCCCCGATTCCGGCCATATATGCCAGGAACTGTCCGAGAAGCTGATCTGACAGGCAGCCTTTTCCGAATTGATACTTATATTTATCAATCTCCTTCTGTACCTGAATATAATATTCCCCGTCAAACATCAGTTGGTCAGCTCTTGCAGCTCCTTTTTCGTAAGCATCTGCGTATAGCTGGTGATGTTCTTCGTCTCCTACGATCTCAGCCATCTCTTCACAGCATTTCAATGCTGCCAGGAAAATACTGTCCGTCATGGGATTCGGTCCGTAAAATTCAATATCATAGGTTGTATTCTGCTGACCGTCCAGTACATCATCTCCATCCAGATCCCATTGTTTCAGGGCATATTCCATTGCCAGCACTACTTTGGGCCAAATGGTCTTCAAAAATTCCACATCCCCAAGATTCTTGAAATCCCGGTAGACACGAACAACACTTCCAAGTTCTCCATCACAGGCCGGAACCATTGCATACCGTTCCTGATCAAATACGGAAAACATTCGTGTAGACATGCATCCTGTCTCATCTGTTTCTCTCAAAAATTCTACATTACGCATAGTTTTTTCAAGATCCGGGAACAGAAAAGCAACCGTCTGTGCATAATTCCATACATGAGGCACACTACCGTAACCGCAGCCTATGTAGTCACGTATTCCTTCAAATCCGGCAAAGGTTCCGTCTTCCAGCCGGAAACATAAATTACTTCGAAGATTCGTAATGTTTGCAGTCAGAGCATCAATCACATAATAAGGTAATGTAGTCTTATGGAACATCGCATCGGCAAATTTTCTGCTGTCTGATTCCAGTCGTTCCTTATTATGGTATACATATTTTGCTACATCCCATGCATCTGTGAATTTTGTTGCATAGTAATTTCTTACTGTTCCGTATTCACCGCGCTGGAATTTCTCGTAGTCCTCATCAAATTCGATCCATGCCTTTACCCTGTTAGGGAAATACCATGTAATGGTAAATTCGAAGGTTCTTTCTTCTCCCGGCTGAAGTTCTTCCCAGGCTCCGATGGATCCGATCTTTTCTCTTCTTTTCAGGAAACTGAAATTATGAAATTGTGCAAATTCACATCCCACACTGTCAGATACGGTCTCTTTTTCCAAAAGTCCATCACTGGTAAAGTCATCCCAGAAATCCTGTATTCCATCCACCCATTCGCCGTCAAACCACTGTGTTTTATAGGTTACATTGGATCCACTGGTCAGAATCGCCATATTTCCATACCGTAAATGATCCTCTTTCAAATGTTCGGGTGAATAATACAAGCCCTTCACATCATCAAATTCCCGATATTCATTTTTCACGCTGTCAGCCAGCTTCAGGTTTTCAATAACATCATATCCCTCAAACCCGGATGCATTGGGAAGCGTACCTACCAGGCTTACTTTGGTCGGACAGTCTGCAATATTTTTCACCGTGTATCGGATAATTGCGCAGGGAATACTGGAATCATCTGTATTTAAAGGAATAAACGGTGTATATGCTTCCATTGACACTTTTACGGGCAATTCGGAATCTTTGAAATTCACCCTTGCAAAAGGATATTCACAAATCAGTTCCGAATCTTCCATTCTTGGCAGATTTACTAATTCAGCCTGAAGATATCCGTGTGAGCTGGTATATGGCGGAACCATTCTCGATTCCAGAATTTTCGATATAGGTTTTTCCAGTTCTTTGTTCTCCGTACGAATTGCAAAAAAGGAAAGCGGAAATTTCGTATTCTTGGAAGGCCAGTTAAAAATTTCCCAGTCCAGGAACTTTCCTCTTGAATTTACAGAAAAATTACCTGTTCCGATTCCGCCCAACAGAAAACGAACTTCCGTTGCATCCCGCTTAAAGACCCGCGGTGTTCTGTCAAATAATTTCTCTTTTGAAAATGTCTTTTTCATCTTCTCCTCCTTTTAGTTGTTCGGTTGTTCGAATAACTTGTTTTATTTTTTAACTCTCCGCTTTTGCAGAGAGTTTTTTTATTTAATCTTGTTTGTTCGAATAACTTATGCTATGATATTAGCATAACAAAAATATATTGTCAATCACTTTTCAAAATGTGGGGGATTTTATGAACACCAGAACACCAAAATACATGCTTATAAAAAATGAATTTGTCCAGAAAATCGAAAGCGGATATTATCGTCCCGGCGATCTCATCCCTTCCGATAATGAATTAATGCGTACTTTAAATGTAAGTAAAAGCACTATTACACAAGCCCTGAAATGTCTGGAAGCTGAAGGATATATTATACGGCAGCAAGGAAAAGGTACTTTTGTAGCAGACCGCTCCAAAGATAAAATAAACCTATCTATTTATTTATGTCCTATGGAAGATAATGAGAAACATTTTTGGATCTCTCTGATCGAACAGTTTAATCTGACATCTTCCGGTTTTTTTGTAACACCGACTTTTCTCACCAACGATAAGGCTCCTCTGCGTGACTCGCTGTTGCAAAGCTTTACCAGTGGAAATGCACCGGATATTCTGTCCCTGGACGGTCCTGATGTCCCCTATTGGGCATATATGAATTCTCTGCTGCCGTTTGATGGATATATGGATTCGTCTTTCCTATCCTCTTTTCTGTCTCCCATTGTGACACAGGGAACCTATCAGGGAAAACTATATCATCTGGGTTATACGGAATCCACTTTATGTATTCTGTATAACAAGGAGTTGTTCCATTCCCTTGGTATCCGCATTCCGACTTCTGCGGAAGATGCCTGGAGCTGGGATGAGTTTCTGAATGTCTGCCATACAATACAGACCAAAACTTCTTTTCCCTATCCTTTGCTTATGGACTCCGGACGCGGTCTTTCTCCAAAATCCGGAGAATGGAACAGCTACGCCGGATTGCCATTTATCGTGCAGAACAACGGCAGCTTTTTTAACGATACGCTGACGGCAACCTCTGGATATATTAACTCTCCGGCTTCCGTCGCTGCTATGAATTGGCTGGGCGAATTATTTCATAAATATCATTATACCCACGTAGAGGATCTCAGTGCCGATTTTCCTGAAAACTTTGCCATGAGTCTTTCACTGCCCAGTGCCTATTTTCAATCGCAAAAAAGGAACAGTAATATCGGCATAATCCCTCTTCCCCATGGTATAAAAGCAGCTTCTCCCCATGGAAGCTGGGGATTATGCATGTCCAGACAGACACAATATCCCAGGGAATGTTGTGAATTTATCCGTTATGTTTTCAGTCTGCAGAACCAGTTGAAGATCAGTCAGTTAACGGGTATTCCTGTTTTAAAAGAGATTTATGACGTAATGGACAGCTTTCAGGCTGGTTCCGGCAACAGCAATATTTTATTTTCACAATTACGGAATACCTCTTTTACCAGACCGCAGACCCCCGCATATCCTTTCTTCAGTAAGCAGTTTTCCTATGCGTTTTATAATATTGCCATGGGTGCTGATGCACAAGAAGAAATGAATCACCTGGCGCAGCAGGTAGACGATCATCTTTACCGGCATAATTACTATCAACAAAGCTAATAATTTAGGCTAAGGATAAATAAAATCATTTACCCTTAGCCTATTTCCTTAAATATGCAATTTTGACATTTCCTCTTCCAGTCCCCACCGCTTACAGTTCTCTGCCAACTGCGCCAGTGAATATCTGAGGTAATCCATGGGCTGTTCCTTCGTGATCTCTACTGCAAAACGAAGATTTTTATAAGTGTTCTTCATTCCCCAGATCACATCCTCCCAAGGAGTTCCCTCCGGGATTCCTTTCACACTTTCATCCGCATAGACCACATTTTTGGCTCCCGCCTGATACAGGAGATCAAAATAGGCTTTCATTTCCACTTCGTTCAGCTTCTCGTGAACAAAAATAAGCCCCTCTCCGTATCCCGCAAAAACAGGCTTGCCCAGATACCGACACAGCATCTGCTTTAGCATCTTTTCCGCACAGGTATAGTCGCTGACTCTTCCCAACACGATCGGAGAAAAGCCAATAGAATCAGCCGGAAGAGTGTAAAGCATGCCCTCACACTCTTTTCCGGCTGTTATCATTTTCCCTGTTTTCTCAAAAATCACCAGGGATTTCTCATCATATTTTACTTTTTTCTTATAATCATAGATCTTAATGTCTGCACAAAGCTCTGAAGGGGTAAACTTTTCCATCCCGGTACCTCCGTTCGTTTCCGGAAATAAGTATACCTCTTCTGCCCTGCCAGTTCAATCCGATTCTTTTACCGGGATATCCTAATCTCTTCTACAAAGAAATTAGTGCGATAGAGATAGCACAGTTCCTTCTCTGTGATGTAAAAGCCGTAATCGGCATTAAAATTTTCTTCGTTTTCTTCTTCAATAGAGCCTGCTGCCCGGATCTCGTCCCAGGTCTTCCCCAAAACTTCTTCCGGGGTGACTTCTTCGCCGGTGGCAACGGAGATCGTCACGGGTATGTAATAGGATAATGGATGCGCTGCTCCTGCATAATAAACCGTGTCATTAAAATGCAGGCTGACATACTCGTCATCCGCTAAAGTAATGCCATTGAATACCAGATAATTATCATCGTATCGCTGTCCCTCGGAAAGAGTTTCATCCACTAACTCATACGCTCCGGTGTGATTCTCCCCTTCCTCCTCATACTGGGTTCTGTAATTCTCATACATCTGCTGCAGATAATCATTCACTTTGGCATACTTCTCATCGGAAAAAAAGAACTCATCCATTTCGTAGTAATAGGTCTTTTTCTCATCGTCATTGTAGAAGTCTTTCACAGTGTTGGAACATTCCCCGTAGTCTTCCCAGGGAAGCCATGCGTCCTCATCTTCGTAAGAAGGACCTGTCGTGGATGCCGTAGTGTCGGAAACAGTCTCCGTGGATACTGTCGCTTCCATGGATTCACCAGTCTCTGAAGTGCTCTCTTCCGTTACCGCAGCCTCTGCGGATCCGATAACCTCTGAACTACTACTCCCTCCCACCGGATCACTCCCCTGTGCTCCGCAGGCAGACAACCCCAGTGCCATAATTCCTGTGATAACTATTAATTTGCCCCTCATTTTGTATCTCTCCTTATGTATTTATTGTAACCGAACGCTTCCCCCGTCCATTACAAGCATAAGCTTAACATATTATAATATCATAGTTGCATCACGTGCAACTCTTCCGATTTATTATTCAATTGTCATTTCATAAAAAACGCAGAAATGTATAAACATGAATTACACATCCACGCGTTTTTTCCGGTAATAATTCTCAGGCCTCTTGGGATTTTTCTTTTCCCTCAATAATCGCCCTTACCTCTTCTACTGTTTTATCTGTAGCAGATGCAATCTGTTCTATTGAAAGACCATTTTTATACATTTTTGTAATAAGTTCTGCATGGCCCTCTCTACGTCCCTCTTCCAACCCTTCTCTGCGTCCAATTGCAATACCTTCTTCCTTAACTCCCTGGCTCAAATTACACATAGTGCTCATATCCTTTCTGAAATTCTCTTCTAATGGGATATCATATTCATTTCCAATAATGTCCAGCTTCTCATCTATAGTAAGCTCTCTGGACAATAATGCTCCCAACAGACGATGTAACTCGTAGGTCTCATCATGTTCCGGCAGTTCCTTCGCAAGACCTATCATAATGATATTCAACAGATCCAGATTACCTTTCCATTCATAAGAACCGATCAGGTCTTCTTTGGTCAGATGAATATGGCTCATGGTGTTTTCCTCCATATTCATACAAATCCAAATAGAATAGACACTTTTAATGTCATCGTAGCTCGAATTCTCAAAATCCCGTTCCTTCTGGGAAGAAACCAGTCTGCTTACATAGAATACTGCCCGGTTCAGGATCTCATAGTCGCTAGGTTCGTCCTTTTGCGCTTCCACATTGATGATGATCTGCGAAAGGCCATCCTTCATCCGCACATAAAATACAATGTCAAAACGCACCAGGCCTTCGTTCAGTTCCTGATTCTCTGTATTAAAACCAACAAGGCGTTGACCATTCTGAAAATGCACCGCATTCGTCAGTCCCGGCTCCACCGGCACGGCGCTGATATAAGGAAGTCCCTCTATCAGTGCTGCTACCTCGATCGGATCCATCCCCTTAAATTCCTCCACGGTCTTCACCAGGATCCGCGCCAGGATGATCTTATGTGCTATCAGGCGTTTTGCGCTGTTATCGTATTGGGCGTCTTTGTCTGTTGCCATTACTGCACTCTTTAATTCCGTATTCAATGGTTTCCTCCTTTTGTGTCAGGTAATTATAGATACCGCCGAAAATAAAAGGATTTCGCCATATCTACATTATAACTTACCTGTTTTTCTGATACAACTGATTTTCTTTCTGTGTGGGTTTTCCTCTTCCCTTCTTCCTGGTTCTATGATTTAGGGAATCGGATGGGACATCAGCTTTCGCTGACATAGAAATTTTCATAAGTGAAATGTACTTATACGCAAAGTATAACTTATAATTCCTAATTAGACAATAAATATATTTTAATATCTAAATAGAATTGTCTTTTAAGTGTAATAGTATAATTACCCCTTAAAAGACAATCCTATAAATGATAATTTACCACGGTGATTGCTTATTAAATAATCCGGTTACTTACTTCGATATTATTTCAACAGTCGGCGTTATGCTGTCCAACCCGAGTTCGCTATCTTCCGCAACTCTATAATTAGTAACATCTATTGAGTACATATAATCCGAAATATCTGGATTTTCCTCATCAGCCGGAAGTTCAACTTCAAATGTCTTGAACTCGAACACATAAACCGTTCCTTCAACAAGCTTTCCGGTCATATCTTCCTGAAAGCGAAGTAAAAATGGTTTATCCTGAAAGAAGTGAACTACGGCAATCGTTTTTCCCGGAAGCGCAAAGTAATCCGGCAAGAGTTGTTCAACGGAAGCTGTAAAAGATCCCGAAAACTGTGCAAAGTACTTTTTGTTTTCGGCCATTTGCTGCTTCCCATCATTATATCCAACCTCGTAGCCAGCCGTATAACCTTCTTCGTAGTTCGCATCATGCGTATCTGAACTTTGATCATTATTTCCACAACCAGCCAATGAAAAAACCAACACAAGACAAAGAACCATTGCAATAATCTTTTTCATACTGTTTCCTCCCTCAAATTCCGATTTAGTTCAATTCACTTTTATCATATAAAAAAGCCTCCCTTTCAAATATTATTATATCCAAAAGGGAGAGCTTTTTCCATTAATATTTTACTATTTTTCCACCTGCGCCGCCGTCTTCCTGGTATACTGCACAGCAATGCGGTTCTCGGGATGCGCGTCCGTCAGGTACAGCACACACAGGAAGATCCATTCTAAAGGTTTCATGATAAAATACACCAGATCCGCCGTGTATTTACTGTGGATCAGTCTCGCCACAGGGAACCCGTAATTGTCATAAAAATGACGCAGCGCCCGGTGGAAGCCGGGAGTCCGTTCTTCCAACACCTGTTCAAAAGCATTGGCGATGCACAACTGACGGTTCACAATGACTTCATGCCCATGCCGCCTCCCCAGGCGGATAGGCTTTACGACCTTTTCATGACCGCCGGCAGCTACCGTGCATAGATAATGTTCATCATACATGACATTCTGCGGTGCCTGCCTGAGAGACAGATTCCAGTCGCTGGTCTCCGTGAATGCTTTAATCACAGAATCCGGTGCCTGCCCAAACAGCATGAGGATTGCGATCAGGATCCCCAACAGTGGGAACATCAATACCAGTCCCAGCACCGGCCACCATGCAGCCTTCCGCAAAATGTTGTCACACCAACGCAGCATGGGATTCTGATAAATCTTCCCCGTCCCAAAGTGTTCCGCCTCCGCATTCTGCATCAGTGCATTCCACTCCCGTATTTTCTTCAGAAGCAGTCGCACCACTAGCAGCACACAGCACAGTGGAAATAATAGCAAATATCCATCAAGCAAAATCGTCGGCTTGAATATCTGTACTGTGAACAGGATCAGCTCCAGCAATCCCAGGTACATTGCGGAAATCGACAGGACTGTCACAAGGGGCGGCAGCTTCCGAAGCGGAATGCTCTGCAGAATCTCATACCCTATAAATGCCAGCAGCAGGAGTACTATAAAAGTAACCATGGAACCACTGTAAATCGGTGTATGTTTATTGGAATTGCTTAACTGCGTCTGCCAGTCAGCGGATGTCACATCCATAATCAACCCCAAATAACAAATTTCATAGAATCCGCCCAGCCAAAATACATGCTGGTCAAACAGCCAGTCTCCCTTCACCGGGTGCCCTCGTTCCTCACAGATCAGGCAGATTCCTTCACTGATCGTCAGCACCACAGGAAATACCAGTACCGCTCCCATTAAAATTGCCCAGGTAAACATTTCTGTAAAAGCCTTAATGATCTCCCATACATAATCTCTTTGCTCATAATGAATAACAGAGGCTATGATCGTAAAAAGCGCATAGCCCAGTCCGATAAATATAGAGATCAGCCATGCAAGCAACACCGGATGCTTTTTATAAAACTTTATTTTTTCCGTATTCATTTCTTTATTTTCCATTGATTCTTGCCTCTATCTGTTTCCGCGCCATATATCTGGAAATATTAAATGTCCGCAGAGATGTCTGATCCAGACGCTTCTTATTATGGTTCAGGTAATAATATCCGAATCCCTTCGGCTGATAACTCCCCCACCACTGAGCCTGCGTATCTTCACTCATAATATCCGTAGGGTTCTCCAGTTCATAGGCGCCAAAATCATACCCAAGGCTCTCCATATAAGGAATAATGACCGGTGCCGCATCCGCACTGAGATCACTCAGATAAGAGAAGTCTCCGCCGGGTGCATTGGCAATATTCACTCTGGCTATAATATAGTCAGGATGGCTGAAGGACAATGCCAGATACAGAACTGTCACCATCACGACACCATAGCGGAACAGAGGGAAACTTTCCCGGTAAATGTTGATCAGTACTCCGATAAACATGACGAATAATACCGCCAGCATCCACAGGACAAATATCCGCAGGAAAGTCAGATAATAATACCGGATGTAAATGATCATTCGCATTACGCTGGATGCGATCATGATAAAAGTACATAATGACATAATCGTCATAATCACTTTCAGTACTCTACTCTCCCTAAAAAAGCTAAGGCACACCAATACCAGGATCAGGTTCAGAATGCTGACAGCCAGCAGCTGGAAAAAGCCCTCTCTTGCATACTGTGCGTAAGTATAGCCCTCCGGTAGCTGCATTTTCCCTAAGAATAATCCGAAGATCTGAATACCGGAGAACAGCAGATACAAAAGTGACAGCAGTGACATAATCGTAATTGCCAGTACCGGCTCGCCCTTTCTACGATCCTTTACTTCCTCGGGAATGCTTCTCTTACACAGGTAGGAAGTCAGTGCATAGGAAGCAAAGAACAGAAACGTTACCCGGATGACCACGTTAAATACATTTCCCGGACGGATCCAGTTCATGAAATCCACTGTCATCTTGCGGAACACCGCATCGGCAGAGCTTAACAGTCCGGCAGCGATCAGCAGAATCGGCAGTGCGATCACCACTCCCAGCAGTCCGTACCATACCTTCTTATTTACTTTTCCTTTTTCACGAAAATAGGCTTTGCCATCGGAAAAAGGCTTTCCCAGTTCCCCGAAGCTCATAACCACTAATTGACAGATGCTCCCCACATATTTCCCAAGCTTCCATTTTTTCGTATCAAAATACTGATTCAGCAGCAGACACATCACTAACAGAAACACCGCCAGCTTGTTCAGACCTATGATCGCCCATCCGTCAGTGCAGAAGGTGGATACCCCCAACAGCAGAATGCTGATCATGTAAAAGGCACTTCCTTTTTTCAAGGTAATCTCCAGTTTTGACAGCGAGAAGACAAAATACAGTAAAGTGCCTGCGAGAAAAAAAGGGAAAGTGATCCCCGAGCCGTTCCGAAACATACAAAATGCATAGAATACGGCATAGAGAAAAGTCACCGGTCCAAAGAAATTATAGTGCTCCTGCAAGCGCTTTGTCTCCACAGTCTCTGTTTTTTCCACTACCCGGACTACATTCTGCCCGGAAATCTGTTCCTGATTTATTGTATTTGTTTCCTGTACTGCTGTATTTTCCTGCATTATGATCTCCCCCTCTCAGGTTTTATTTGGTTTCCTCTTCTTTTGTGTCTTCTACGTACTCCAGAATGTCTCCGGGCTGGCAATGCAGCACCTCACAAATGGATTCCAGTGTAGAGAAACGTATGGCTTTTGCTTTATTATTTTTCAGGATGGATAAATTTGCCTGTGTCAGATCCACCTGATTCGCCAGTTCTGTCAGGCTGATCTTCCGCTTTGCCATCATTACATCCAGATTTACAATGATTCCCATAATAGATGCCTTTCTAATTTTGAATTTCCGTTCAGCCGGCGTCATTTACATAGTCGCGTATCACACGCTCTATCACTTTGTGACTGAATTTTTAGATCGTTAAGTCGTTTTCTTCCTTGTAGCGCACGGCTTCTTCAAATACCATCGCCAGCACTTTGCTGAACATGCCTGCAATGATAAATACCAGAATGATCACCAGCATGGCAATGGTCAGGTACACCACACATCTCACAGCGCTCATGGCAGCGATGAAAAAACTTAAGTCTCCCATTCTCCTAAGACTCGCCACATTTTCCGGTACAAAGCAGTTCTCCGCAAGCACCGTGCCAAACATCTTGCGCAGTTCATTGACCAACAATAATGCCAGCACACCCAGGATGGCGAATATGATCACCGCCGGAAGGTAATGTTCCTCCACAGCCTCCAGATACTTTCCTATGTATTTGAGACTAAGCGGCAGACTTATCGTCACCAGGATTCCCGCATAGAACATGAAATCCAGCAGGTACTTTGTCCCCTTCGCCAAAGATAACTTTTTCTCCCGCAGTTCCTTTTCCGACAACTCTCTCTTCTCCATAATGAATACCTCTTTCCTTCTTGGTAGCCTTAACATATCACTCTATGATACGAATGTCAATATAAATTTATTGACATTCGATAAATTTATATTGAATAGCAGCATAAGAAAAGCTCCGGGCACAATCTTTTTCTGTGCCCGAAGCTTTTTTCAGAAGCTTTTTCGCTTTCTCGTAATTATACTATTGTGATAGTGTACTCCTTGCGGAATACCTCTCCTGCCTGCAGGGTATTACTGTACTCCCGTTGCTCTAAGCTGCCGTCAAAGGTCGTCTTGTCGCATCTGCCATACCAGGGCTCGATACAGATAAACGGTGCTCCCTTGCCTGCGGGAGACCACAGACCGAATAACGGAGCATCAAAGTTTAAGGTAACATACGGCTTTTTGTCCGGAGTACACAGGCTCACTGCGGAAGCCTGACGATCCTCCACGATCAGGGCATCCCGGTCAAATAAGTGCTCTGTGATCTGCGCATAGCCGCTTTTCACCGGTAGTACATCCTTTTGCTGTCCCATGAGTCCTTGTCCGTCATCTGCCACCAATCCGTAAGTCAGATCTTTGTCCGTATCAAACTTAAAATAATATTCCGACTGCTTTCCTTTTCCATCCACGGGGCACATAAATGCGGGGTGTCCTCCAATGGAAAAGTACAGTGTTTTCGTATCCGGATTTTCCACCTGCCAGATGACCTTCAGATCTTTTCCTTCCAATTCATAACCAATCTTCAGGATAAACTCCAGCGGGAATTTTACTTTTGTTTCTTCATTGGATCGCAGGGAAAACCATGCTTTTGTTGCAGTCTGTACATCCACGGCAAACTCCATGTCTCTGGCAAAGCCGTGCTGACCCATGGAATAGGTCTTTCCTTCATAATGATATTCCTTATTTTTCAGACTCCCTACAAAGGGGAACAGTACCGGGGCAGTTCTCTTCCAGAATTTTGCATCCGCATTCCACAGATACTCGGTATCTGTTGCTTTCCCCCGAATGCTTGCAAGTTCTGCACCAAAGCTGTTGATAGTTACTTTTAAAGCTTCATTTTCCAATACTACCTGCATATTGCATACCTCTCTCTCTTTTTCCCACATTATACCTCATAACAGTTCATCCGTGAACTGTTGCTATCTGTTATCCTGTAATCCGGCTGTCTTCAGCCAATGTCCGGACAAATATCTGCCCACAAAACAGATCACTCGGAAGATCCAGTCCAGTACCATGGCGATCCAGACACCGATGGCTCCGTAACCCATGTTCACACCGATGATATAGCTGAATCCGATACGGAACACGAACATGGAAAAAATAGACAGCACCATGGTAAACCGTACGTCATTGCAGGCACGAAGCATATTCGGCAGAACAAAAGACGCCGGCCACAAAAACATCGCCATACCGTTGTGGATCATGACCAGAATATAGGATAACTGCGTGGTCTCCGGACTTAATCCATAGCATTTCAGGATCCACGACAGACACAGCAGGATGACGCTGTTTACCATAAAGGTACACAAGTAGGTAATCTTCAATAATTTTTTCGTATAATACCGCACCTGACCGGAATCTCCGGCGCCGACACAACGGCCAATTACCGTGATCATTGCCAGATTCATAGCCTGTCCCACAATACAACCCATGCTGTCCAAGCTGTTCGCCACACCGTTGGCAGCGATCTGCACAGTTCCGAAACCCGCGATAATGCTTACCACAATGACACGTCCCAGCTGGAAAATACCATTTTCAATCCCGCTGGGGATACCTATGTAAAAAATCTTATGGATCACCGGCCAGTCGATGTGGAAACTTTCTTTTAATAAATGCACTTCGTTGGACGGGTTTTTCAGCAAACGATATAGGATGAATCCTGCCACTGCACGGGAGATCAGGGAAGGAATCGCCACACCTGCCACGCCCAGTCCCAGTACATAAACACCCAAAGCATTACCGCCGATGTTAATGATATTTTCCACCACGGAAACCTTCAGCGTGATCTGGGAATTTCCCATGGAGCGGAACAGCGCCGCACAGGAATTGTACAGGGCAAGGAACGGGAAGGACAGTGCAGAGATCATCATATAGATCACAGCATTATGAAATACGTCCGCTTCAATTTTACCGAAAAACAGGGAAATGATGCCATTACAGAACACCATGACCAAAATCGATATACCGATCGTAATGCATACCGATGACACGATCAACTGTTTTGCAGATTTGCAGGCGTCCTCTTTTTTCCCGGCTCCGAGAAACTGGGAGGTCACCACGGCGCCGCCGGTAGCCAGTGCCGCCAGCACGCTGATGATCAGATTATTGAACATATCGATCAGGGATACGCCGGAGACCGCCGCCTCGCCCGCCGAAGAGATCATGACGGTATCTGCCATGCCCACAGTGATTGCCAGTGCCTGTTCAAATAAGAGCGGAATGATCAGTTTTTTCAGATCATCTTTTGAAAATAGTTGCTGTTTTGTTATACTTGTTTCCATAACGTTTACCTTTTATTACTTTTGATTCCGCTTATTTTTCCATATGATACAGCTTAAGCGAATTATCCCATGCCGCCTTGCGCACTTCTTCCTCTGTGATCCCCTTGATCTGCGCCATGGCAGCGATCACATAAGGAATGTTCAGGGAGCTATTGCGTTTGCCGCGGTTCGGTTCCGGCGCCAGATATGGGCAGTCCGTCTCCAACACGATGCGGTCCATAGGAATATATTCTACCGCTTCCTTCAGCTTCTTTGCATTTTTAAAAGTCAGCACGCCGCCGATTCCAAAGTAGAATCCCATATCCAGAAAAATCTTCGCCGTCTCCTTCGTATAGGAATAGCAGTGAATTACACCGCCGATCTCTTCTGCGTGCGCCTCCGTCATGAGATCCACGGTATCCTTCGCTGCATCCCGGGAGTGAATGATAACAGGCTTTTTGATCTCACGCGCCAGTTCCAGCTGCCGCAGGAACCACTTTTTCTGTGTCTCGTGGTCCGGCTCCGGCCAATAATAATCCAGTCCGATCTCTCCCACCGCCAGGCATTTCTCCTTTTGGCACTGTTCCTTCAGCCAGGAATAAGATTCCTCCGTCAGTTCCGCGGTCTCGCTGGGATGTACTCCGATGGCTCCGTATATGTAATCGTACTGCTCCATCAGCTCTAACACTTTCCGGCAGGATGCCAGGCTCGCACCCACATCCACCACCCGGGCAATGCCCTGCCCCGGCAGCGCCGCCAGAAGCTGTTCTCTGTCGTCGTTAAATGCGTCATCGTCATAATGCGCATGCGTATCAAATATCGCAGTCATATAAAATCTCCTCAACTTGAATAATTATACAAAAAAGAACCGTGTGATATTTGTCCTACAAAATAATTTCCGAAAGCGTGGATCCGGCTGTGCTGCGTGTGCGTTTATCAGACAATTATTTTTCTATTTCTTTCCAAGATGATTCTACAAAATCTTCATACCGCAAATCTTTGTCTGCAGGATCTTTTGTGTCCAGTGGTCGCATATTCCAGTTATTTTTGATAACCGGCTTACCTGTCCCCTTCTTCTTGTTCCGTTTCCTGTTGCTGGTAGTCGTTGGTTCGGACTGATCTGTCAAGATCTTAAATACCAGGTACCCGAACATGACAATTAAAATTGAAAACATCATTGCTATTGCATCATTCATAGTATTCCCCTCACTCATCAATTTCAAATATCGCGAATACTTCATGTACAGAACTATTAACAGTTTTTCTGTAGTGTTCCTCATCTATGTCGTTTTTTGGCGGTTTACGCTACAAGAACCGTATGCGCTATAATTGGCATGTCGTGTTACCCCGACAGGAAGGGGGTGACATTTTGGTAGAACTCTTTAACTTTATACTCTCTGTTGTGGCAAGTGTAGTCGGCAACTACATAAGCAAATGGTTGGATGGAGAGGATGAATAACACGATCAGCCAAGTAACAAAGAACCCCGGGCTTGCACCCCGGGGTTTTTGTGTGACATTTTGTTCTTACGAACTCTTTAACTTTGGCTAATTTCAATATAACACGGGATACCGGCTTTGTAAAGTAGTTTGTCCGACAAAATGAAAGCAAAAAAAGAACCGTCCCCGGAGCTCCTAAGTCTCCAAAAACAGTTCTCTCGAGTGCACCGCCAGGGGCTCGAACCCTGGACACCCTGATTAAGAGTCAGGTGCTCTACCAACTGAGCTAGCGGTGCATTTTTTGTGTCGTTGTTGCGTCTCCCGCAACGACAAGACATATATTATCACATGGCTTTCAAGAATGCAAGTACTTTTTGAAAAAAATTTAAATATTTTTTTCGATTTATTTGTACAATAGGTGAAATTACTGTTTTTTACGGGCTTCCTGGCACTTTTTGCAGTAGCCGTACAGCTCTAATTTGTGTCCGGTGACAGTGAAATCTCCGGTATCCTGCTCTAAATGCACATGTGCAAAGGGGCAGCTGGGCAGCGGAATCCGCTTATGACATTCCAGGCAGACCGCATAATGGGTATGTTCCCCGCGGTTCAATTCGTATACTACGGTACCGTCTCCCATGAACGTTGTCTTCTCTACCATTCCATGTTCTTCAAATGTTGCCAGAATCCGGTAGATCGTGGATACAGCATAATCGTTGCCTTCGTGATCTCTCTCAATACGATTGTAAATCTGTACGGCGCTGAGGGGCTCGGTCGCTTCCTCCAGAACCTGATAGACGCATTTTCTCTGTTTGGTCCATTTTAATCCCTTGGGATAAGAAATATCATTGTGTTCACATTTATGTTCTTCCATAGATATCTGTCCTTTTATATCGCGATCTCGAGAGCGCAGTGCTTTCCACCTCGAAACACTGCTTGTGCCTACAGCCAGTTTATCACAATTCCTGTCAAAACACCAATCACATATAAAATTCCCACGATTTTCAGATTTTCCTTTTTATCCGGGTTCACGCGGAACAACACCAGCAGTCCTACTCCCGCTCCTACCAGCAATCCGGACATCATGGCTCCAAGGCTGATCACACCACTGATATACAATTGCGTTATGGTCACAGATGCTGCACAGTTGGGGATCAGTCCCACCAATCCTGCCAGCACAGGTCCCAGTACGGGACGGTTCAGGATCAGACCGGCCAGAACATCTTCTCCCACAAAATGCAGTGCTGTGTTCAGAACAAATCCAATGACTATAATGAAAAAGGTAATGTGAAGCGTATGCTTTACCGCAGATAGAAAAATGCCATCCTCTTCACAATGGCAGTTCTCATGCTCACAGATTTCATGAATGTGCTCTTCCTCTTCATGGTCATTTTCTCCATGCCCGTGAACATGGTCATGAGGATGCATCTTCCTCTCCCGGACCAACAGATCGATCACAAATCCGGCTGCCGCACCAATGGCTGCTTTCGCTCCCAGCACGCCCAGTACAAAGCGGATATCCATTTTCTCCGAAATCAGGATCGGCAGCATCTCATCAGAAGTGGACAGATAAATGGCTATCAGTGTTCCCAGGGTGATCACTCTGCCTGCATATAAGTTGGATGCTGCTGCCGAGAACCCACACTGAGGCAGCACACCTGCCACGCCACCGATCAACGGTCCCATTTTACCTGCTTTACGCACCATATGTGTGGTCTTCTCGCCAGCCTTATGCTCCAGATATTCCATAGCCAGATAGGTCAGGAACAAAAACGGCACCAGCTTTATACTATCTATTAAGGTATCTAAAATAACTTCCGACATAACTCTTACCTTTCCATACTTTCTTTATCAAATGAATACTTAATCATATATTTGTTCTAAATGCAAATGAGTTGCATTTGCATTTAGAACTATAACACATTTTTTCACATTGTCAATATTTTAATTATAAAAAATGCGCTATGCTATGATAAGCTACGAAAAGCAAGAGAATGCCCATCCGGGCAAAAGCCAGCCGGTATACCGTCTTATTATTGCACTTCGATCAATCTTCGATCAATCCTTTTTTCTTCCATGCTCCGCTCCGCCAGCGCAACATCATGCCGACCGCACGGCTGCATTCATCTGCTGTCAGACCGATATAAGCACCCACTACTGCCAAATGCAGCTGTATCCCCAGCAGATACGTTCCTCCCGCTGCACACAAAAACATGAAAACAGCTCCGAGGATCACCGGAAATACAGCATCTCCACTGGTTTTCAGTGCATTTCCGTATACCAGATTTGTGACTCGTCCGGCTTCCAGGGCAATGTCAATAAACATCAGCTTCTGCACTAGTTCTACCATACTCTTATCCTGCGTGAAAAAAGAGATCACAACCGGGGCACTGACTGCAAACAGAAATTCTGTTCCCATCGCCAGTACCGCTCCGATCGCCGCAGATTTTTTAGTCTGCTTATCACATATTTCATATTTTCCCGCACCCATGTACCATCCGGTCATAATGGCATTCGCCTGGGCAAGTGCACTTCCCACACAGAAGGATAAATTCGTGATCTGTGCCGTATAGGAGCGGGCAGCCACATTTATTCCTTCTGTATCCATCTGGTTCAGAAAACGGATCACCAGTGTCATCGCTACATTATAAATAATATTCTCCAAAGCGGAAGGTAATCCGATCCGGATGATCTTCCGCAAAATCTCTCCGGAATTTACCCTCTCCGAATATTTTTTTGCAGGGATCAGCCGCCGTACAAAGATCACTATCAATATCAGATTCACTACTTTGGAGATCACTGTTGCGGATGCGACCCCCTGCACACCGAGGTGGAAACGAAACAGAAACACGGCATTTAATATAAAGTTCAAAATATTACCTGTCACAGTTGCGATCAGAGGCTGTTTCGTATATCCAAATGCACGCAGATATCCTGCCAGTATGGGAATCATTGCGTTCAGTATGCTTCCGCCTCCTACGATCCGCAGGTATTGTACGGCAGGCTCCTTCAATGCCGGTGCAATACCTACCACATACAGAATCCCATCGGAACAGAAAAACAAAAACACAGACATCACAACACCCAGGATCCCATTAAACCATAATCCCAGAGTCTTTGCCTGACAGGCGATCCCCGGTCTGCCCGCACCGATATTCTGTGTCATCACAGCCAGCATTCCCATAGAAACTACCGAATACATAATAATGAACACACCGATATAAGTATTTGCTGTTCCGACTGCTCCGACTGCCTGATCCCCCACAGAAGAAAGCATTAAGGTATCCACCATTCCGGACAACATGTAAAAGATCGTCTCCAGACACAGTGGTACAAATAATTGAAATAATGACTTATTCTGTCCTTCCATCGTAGGTTTTATATCCTTTCTGCGGTTCCTATAAATTTGCATTTTCATTTTGCAACTATTCAGAATACTATTCAGAATAGTTCCTTCAATTTTTACATATTACTACTTTATCTTTGCTAAAACTTGCATTTTTACCACATAAAATTGACTTATTTCTACTTTTATAGTAATCTGACCATAATATCCCCAGATCCACTTCACAGAAAGGCCTGCCTATGTACCCCGAATTAAGAGAAGAACGCATTCACGGAACAAAAGAATTTCCTTTTAGCTGTTATCACCTGCATGATATGCCTGCTTTTTTTCAGATTCCTGTCCACTGGCATCCGGAGGTCGAGATCATATATGTCCGCTCCGGCTCTCTTAATGTCATCATTGAAGGGGAAGAATACGAAGCGGCCGGCGGCTCCGTATTCTTTGTGAATCCCGGTGAGCTTCATTTTATGGGTTCCGCAATTCCGGGCGTAGACTATCATACCCTGCTGTTCCCACTGGAATTTATTTCCTTTCAGACGGACGATCTGTTGGAAACGGAGTTTCTCCTTCCCCTGCGTAACCATGAATTGCTTTTGCATCATAATCTTTCCCACGAAAAAAGCTGTCCTGACATCATTTCTCTCATCCGTGAGATCCTGTCTGTCAGACAGCTTCCAAATACATTGAGCGGGCATTTCCGATTACGTATTTTATTGTTGTCACTTATCCAAAAAATTGCTTCCTGCGGAACCATTAACCCAATGGGCTCCAAAAGGAACGATCCGATGCAGCGTGAGATACTGACTTATCTGCAGTATAACTACACGGAACCCCTTCGATTGGAAACCCTGGCAGAGCAATTTCATTTATCCGAAAAATATTTGTCCCGCTATTTTAAGCAGCATTTTCATCTGACTCTGACGCAATACCTGATGCATCTGAGGCTGACCCATGCCTGCCATCTGTTAGAGAGCACCTCTCTGCCGGTTACAGAGGTTGCCCTGCAGTCCGGCTTCCCCAATGTGAGTCATTTTATCCGCTGCTTTCACAGGACATATCAGATGTCTCCGCTGCAATATCGTAAACAGCTGCCCTATCAATGATCGTTTTCAAGAGCTCTTCTTGCCAGCTCCAGACATCCCATAATGCCCTGATCATCGTGAAGAGATGCCGGCACCACATAATGCTCCATGTCTGCAAGTTCATCCGTTACGATATAGCCATTGATGTATTCCTTAAGCTTCTTGCGGATAAGCGGGAACAACTGCTCCTGGTGCATGACACCGCCGCCTAAAATGATCATTTCCGGTGATACCGTCATGACATAGCCGGTCAGTGCCTGAGCAATGTAATCTGCCTCCAGCTCCCATACTTCCGGACAATCTGCCAGGTCCACTGCTTTCCTGCCCCAGCGTTCTTCGATGGCAGGGCCTGCTGCCAGACCTTCCAGACAATTCTTATGATAAGGACATCTTCCGGCATAAGTATCTGCGGTCCGCTTCGTGATCAGCACATGTCCGGTCTCCGGATGGAGCATTCCGTGATGCAGTTCTCCGTTACTATAAATACCACCGCCGACACCCGTACCGATGGTCAGATACATGACGCACTTTTTCCCTTGTGCCTGTCCGAAAGTCACTTCGCCGAGGACGGAACCATTCACATCCGTATCAAATCCCACGGGGCAATGAAGTGCCTCCTGCATCTGCCCCACAATATCGCAGTCCCTCCAGGCCAGCTTTGGCGTGGTTGTGATATAACCGTATTTTTCGGAACCTCTGTCCAGCTCAATGGGTCCAAAACAGGCAATTCCCAATGCATCGATCCCCTTGTCCCTAAAATAAGCGATCATCTTAGGAATCGTCTCCTTAGGCGTAGTTGTAGGAATCGATACCTGTTCATAAATTGTACCGTTCTCATCCCCAATAGCGCAGACCATTTTTGTACCGCCGGCTTCCAATGCACCCAGACGTAATTTTGCCATATAAACTCCCTGCCTTTCCAGATTCTGTCTGTCAAATATATCCTGAGCTTTTCCTTCGGATTCTGCTCTCTGTGGTTAGTATAGCAAATCCTTTTCTCCCTGTTAATATCAATTTTTATAGAGTTTCTCTCTCTTTTTAATTTTCTCTTTTCCGGGGAATCTTTCCTATGATATACTTGTTATACTGTTCTCAGTTACACACAAATTGCAGGAGGTTATATCACAATGAAAAAAATATGGATCGTCGGTTCCCTCGGTCACATGGGGCAGGCGTTGATCAGGTTGTTAGACATGATGGAATATGAATTATACGAAACCGATAAGGACGAGCTGGATATCACGGATGAACATGCAGTTTCCCTGTTCATGCACCGCAATCGTCCCGATGTCGTCATCAACTGTGCAGGATATCATCCTTCCGCCGGTGCAGCGCAGTCGGAGACAGATATGGCTTACAAGGTAAACGCCGTAGGTGCGAGAAATCTGGCGCAGTCTGCGGAGAGCATTCAGGCAAAACTCATACAGATCTCTACGGATGATGTATTTTCCAGCGCATCCGACACACCCTATAATGAGTTCGATGATGTAAATCCCGTAGGACTGTTTGCAAAATCCAAATACGCCGGAGAGAAATTCGTCATCCAGCTGATGACCCGCTATGTCATTATCCGCAGTTCCTGGATCTATGGCATCGGCAAAGACTTTTTGAATGAAGTACTCGAAGCTGCCGTGGACCCTCAGGTATCCACAATGGAATTGCTAAATAACGACCGTGCGGTACCTACCTCCGCTGCAGAGCTTGCACGCGTGGTAAAATTTTTCATCGACAACGACCATTACGGTATCTATCACGCCGTATGCAGCGGCGGTTCCTGCACACGCCTGGAATTCGCGAAAGAGATCCTGCGTCTTGCCGGAAAAGAGGACCGGCTTACCGTCACAGTAAAAGACGGCACCCCGGAGAAATATTCCGTACTGGATAATATGATGCTGCGTCTTACCGGCATCGAAGAACCCAGTGGCTGGAGAGAGACACTGGCTTCCTACATGAAAGAAACCGGAGGACTGGAATAGTGGAAAAACACAAAGAAGAAAAGAAAAAACTCGGTTTGTCCACCAAAATCTTTATCGCCCTTTTAACCGGTGCGGTATGTGGTGTGCTGATTCATTATTATATGCCGGAAGGGTACTTTAGAGATACGATTCTGATCAACGGTATTCTCTATGTACTGGGCAACGGTTTTATCCGCCTGATGCAGATGCTGGTGGTTCCTCTGGTATTCTGCTCCCTGGTCTGCGGTGCCATGGCCATCGGTGACACGAAAACGTTGGGAACTGTGGGTGTGAAAACGATCCTGTTCTATCTATGCACCACTGCTTTGGCGATCTGCGTGGCACTGGGTATTGCCAGTCTGATCAATCCCGGCGTTGGCTTAAATATTGCGTTGCCGGAGGATGCCACCGAAGTCGCGACCACCCAGGTAGATTTTGCGGAGACGTTGTTGAATATTATTCCGAAAAATATTTTTACCTCTCTGTCCGCCGGAGATATGCTGCCGATCATCTTCTTTGCTTTATTTGTCGGCATTCTTCTGGCTGCCATGGGCAACCGGGTCTCCACTGTGGCGAACTTTTTCAGTCAGTTCAATGACATTATGATGGAAATGACGATTGCAGTCATGAAAGCAGCCCCTGTCGGTGTCTTCTGCCTGATTGCCAAGACCTTCGCAGGTATCGGCTTCGACGCTTTTGTGCCTATGCTGAAATATATGGGAAGCGTCATTCTGGCACTGGCGGTACAGTGTTTCGTGGTATATCAGGTCATGCTGTTTGTGTTCACCCGGTTGAATCCTTTTAAGTTCATTAAAAAGTTCTTCCCAGTTATGACCTTTGCGTTCTCCACTTCCACCAGTAATGCGACGATCCCTCTGTCTATCGACACTCTGTATAAAAAAATCGGTGTCTCCAAACAGATTTCGTCCTTTACGATTCCTCTGGGTGCCACCATTAACATGGACGGTACTTCCATTATGCAGGGCGTAGCAGTTGTTTTCATAGCACAGGCTTACGGTATTCCTCTGACCCCGGCTGCCATTGCTACTGTCATTGCCACCGCGACGATCGCCTCCATCGGTACTGCCGGTGTCCCCAGTGTCGGTCTGGTCACCCTGTCCATGGTACTGACCTCCGTGGGACTGCCTACCGAAGGCATTGCACTGATCATGGGTATCGACCGTATCCTGGATATGCTGCGTACCGCTGTCAATATCACCGGTGATGCCATATGTACCACTATCGTGGCTAAGCAGCAGGGTGCCTTTAATGAGAATACTTTCCGGGCAGATAACTGATCACCTGTTTACAGCTTTCCAGATGGCTGTCACCGTATAAAAAAAGAGTGAAACATTCTGTCTTGTGCTCAAGTGCACCGTCAGAAGTTTCACTTTTTTATAGCTCGCAGCTATTCTATTTCAGTTTATTGAGTTTTGCCCGGTTGGCAATAACGATCAGCCGCATATCCTGTGTCAGAGGTTCTTCCGGATCGATATTGGTATTTACATTTTTTCCTTCGATGATCGCCACCACGTTAATGGAATATTTTTTCCGCAGATTCAGCTCGATCAGGTTCTTCCCGATCCACTGCTGTTTGACTTCCATTTCCACCATAGACACATCCTGGGACAATTCGATAATGTCCATGAAACCGGAGCTTAACAGATTTTTGGCCAGGTGGATCCCTGACTCACTCTCGGGGAATACTACACGGTCTGCTCCTACTTTCGTAAGGATCTTGCAGTTTATCTCAGTGGCGCATTTGGCGATAACGGTCTTTACGCCCAGTTCTTTACACAGCATGGTTGCCATAACACTGGCTTCCAGATGATTTGCCATGGTCACAATGACCACATCAATATTCGCAATACCGATCTGTCTCAACGCTTCCGGATCTGTAACATCTGCACATTTACAGTATGGAATCTCTGAGATTGCCGCATTGACAACTGCCTCTCTATTGTCTACCGCCACCACCTCTGCGCCGTTCTCTGCCAACTCCTTCGCCACACTTCTTCCATATCTTCCAAGTCCAAATACTGCATAGGTCTGATTGATTCCCATAGTCTCTTCCTTCCTGTTGCTTCGATCTGCTTTATCCGACGCTGATCTCTTCTGTCGGGTTCTTCACAATATTTTTGTTCTTTTTCTGCGTGCTGAATGCCACTACCAGAGATATGGGGCCGACTCTTCCCAGATACATGGTCACGATAATAATCAGTTTTCCCCAAAGATTCAGCATGGAAGTCAGGTTCCTGCTTAATCCCACAGTAGCTGTGGCACTCACTGTTTCATACACAATATCTATCACATCCGCCTCTGTCACTGCAGATAAAAGAATCGCAGACAACGACGCAATGATAAAAAACATACCTACAACTGCTACCGATTTATTCACCGCCTGCTTCGGAATATTTCTCCCAAAAAGCTCTGCATCCTCCTTATTACCTATGGTGGCAAACATAGATACCAGCAGCACTGCGATCGTAACTGTCTTCATTCCTCCTGCGGTTCCCACCGGAGAGCCGCCGATCAGCATCAACAGCACCGAAATGATCGCAGAGGTATTGGTCAGATCCTCTTGTGGAATCGTGGCAAAACCTGCGGTTCGCGTAGTTACTGCCTGGAACAGGGATGCCCAGATCCGTTGCGGCACCGTGTAATCCTGCATCGTCAGAGGATTATTGTATTCAAAAATATAAAATGCCGCCGCTCCCACTACAATAAGTATTCCTGTCACCGTGAGTGCTATTTTACTATGAAGCGTCAGCAGTCGGAAACATTTGAGCTTCTGGCTCCGGATATTTTTCAAAACCCGCAGTACATCCCACCAGACGATATAGCCTAAGCCTCCCAATATGATCAGCAACATCGTGACCAGATTGACCATGGGCTGAAATACATAGCCGCACAGACTGTCTTCCGCCATAATATCCATTCCTGCGTTGCAGAAGGCAGATACAGCATTAAAAATCGAAATCCATATGCCTCTGAGTCCGTATTCCGGCACAAATACTGTCATGTACAAAAGAGCTCCGCATCCCTCCACCACCAGAGTACCTATGAGAACCTTGCGGAGGAATTTCACGATTCCGGAGATATTATTCAGATTAAATACATCCTGCAGCATCCACCGGTTACCCAGTCCCAGTCGTCTGTGCAGTCCCATCATCACACCGTACATGACCGTAATGACTCCCAGACCTCCCAACTGGATCAGAAACAGGATCACGATCTGTCCCCAGACGCTCCAGGTGGAATATGTGGGAACCGTCACCAGACCGGTCACACATATGGATGTGGTAGCCGTAAATAAAGCATCTATATAAGGAACCGCTTCTCCGGTAGCTGAACTGATGGGTAATGCCAGCAGGAAGCTACCCACTAATATGGCACACAGAAAGCTAAGCATGATCTTCTGTGTCGTAGACAACTGTATTATTTTTTTACTGTTCATAACGCACTCCATTCCGCCGATGCTTTATCTCATCAGTGGAATCGCTAATCAAATTTCACGGGTGCAATCCGCAATGTTATGATTATAACACACTTTTAGATAAAAAACCCCTATTGGAGACAGTTTGTTGCCGAATCCATCATAGGAGTTCTCTTCTGATCTTATTTTTCTTCTTTTATACTTTAAATCGGTAGCCCACACCCCAGATGGTCTCGATATACTGAGGTTTTGCAGTATCTTTTTCAATCTTCTCACGGATTTTCTTGATGTGCACGGTAACGGTGGCAATATCACCGATAGAATCCATATCCCAGATCTCACGGAACAATTCTTCTTTGGTAAATACATGGTTCGGATGCTCCGCCAGGAACGTCAGCAGATCAAACTCTTTGGTCGTAAACGTCTTCTCCACACCGTCCACATAGACACGTCTTGCAGTCTTATCAATACGGATACCGCGGATCTCCACGATATCATTCTGCTGCTTCTGGTTGGTTCCCACCAGTCTCTCATAACGGGCCATGTGCGCCTTCACGCGGGCTACCAGCTCACTGGGGCTGAAAGGTTTGGTCATATAGTCGTCCGCCCCCAACCCTAGGCCGCGGATCTTATCAATGTCGTCCTTCTTCGCTGATACCATGAGAATGGGAATATTTTTCTCCTCGCGGATCTTCTTACATACTTCGAAGCCGTCCATGCCGGGCAGCATCAGGTCCAAAATGATCAGATCATAATCGCCTGTCAGAGCGGTCTTCAGTCCCTCATCTCCGGTATTGCAGATATCTACCTTGAAATCACTGAGCTCCAAATAATCCTTCTCAAGATCTGCAATTGCTACTTCATCTTCAATAATTAAAATCTTACTCATAATTTACCCTCCATTTACAGAATGTCCTTGCATCATCGGTTATCATGCTATTTCTGTTTCATTCCTTATTGATTCCTTATTCATTACTTGGTTCCACCCGGCTGCAGTTCAATGTATTTTCTCAGGACAAAATGCATACAGGTGCCTTCACCCTCTTTGGCTGTTGCCCATACATAGCCACCGTGATCCTCGATGATCTTCTTCACAATAGAAAGTCCGATGCCACTGCCGCCCTGGGCGGAATTGCGGGAAGCATCCGTGCGGTAGAACCGCTCAAAGATCTTCTGCAGATCCTTCTGCGCGATTCCCTTGCCGTTGTCCTCGATCTCTACCCGGATAGCATCCACTTCGTCGAGAATACGGATATCAATGTGCCCATTGGGCTTGTCCATATATTTTACGCTGTTACTGATAATATTATTGATGACCTTCTTCATCTGCTCCGGATCCGCGATGACAGCTGTGTCAGGAGATACCAGATTCGAATAGTTCAGCTTGATACCCCGCTGCTCCAGATCCAGTCCGACTTCTTCCACACAGTCGCCGAAATAATCCGCCACGTTGATCCGGTGGAAATTGTACGGGATCCGGTTATTATCAATTCCGGAATAAGTGGTCAGCTCGTTGATCAGACGATCCATATCAATGGCTTTATTGTAGATGGTCTTGATGTATTTATCCATCTTCTCCGGCGTATCTGCCACACCGTCCATGATTCCTTCCACATAACCCTTAATGGCTGTGATAGGGGTCTTCAGATCATGGGAAATATTACTGACCAGTTCTTTGTTCTGCTTCTCATGCTGGGTGTTCTCTTCCGTGGATTCCTTCAACCGCAGACGCATGTCCTCATAATTGCGGTAGAGATCACCGATCTCACCCCTGGCATCTGTCTCCAGAACATAATCAAAGTTGCCTTCCTTGATCTTGCGCATTGCCACATTCAGCTCATTGATGGGTTCAAATACGCCCTTGTGGATCCATTGGGTCAGCATCAGGCTGGTGAAGATCAGGATCACTATGATAGCCACGAACATATCGATCAGCAGATGTCTCGAGATCAGCGAATTGACCTTCGTGACGATAAATACGCTACCCGGTGTTCCATCCCGGAAAGTGAAATCAATCTGTTTTACATACTTCTCCAGTTCATTGTAGAAATATCCGCTGTCATCCGACAGATTCTCTTCACCGTAGGCAGGCAGTTTTTCAAAAATCTTCTGTGCGGCATCTTCATTGCCGGCATAATACATCTTATCACCTTTTCTTACAATAATGTAAGTAGACTTCCGCGATACCTCCTCATTGATATGATCCAGATATTCTTTATCTTCCAGCCTGCTGCTGTCTTCCTTCACCTGGTCCAGCAGCACATAATACGCCTGATCCGTGGTGTTGGTGAATTCCCTGAAATTCTCCGACATCATGGAATAATCAATATCCGTCAGGCTGAGACCCTGAGAGTAATTCATCAGGTAAATAGCAATCATCACAAACGCCATGATCGTCAGCAACAGCGGAAGTAATATAATACTTATAAATGTTACACGAAGTCTGGTTTTAAATTTCATATTACTCTTGCCTTTCAGCAACCTGCAAACTTTCCGTGACTTTAGTACACTGTGTAGCACAAGTTTGCGCGTGTTTTATACTTTACTTGCGCTCATTATAGCATGATTCCCACCTCCTGTGTATAAAGGAAGCAGGAATATCATTAAAAAAATATAAACAAAATTTTTTCATTTTTCTGTTGACATTATTCTCACATCATGTATAATAAACTTATAAGAAACAGTAATCATTACTATTATCGAGAAAGGGGCTTATCATGGCACTGAAACGAAGCAGACAACGGGAAATGATCAAATCCTTTCTCATGGGCCGCAAGGATCATCCTACCGCTGATGTGATCTATTCTAATCTGAAGCAGCAGGATCCGAACTTAAGTCTCGGTACCGTCTACCGTAATCTGACTCTGTTGTCGGACATGGGAGAGATTTTACGCCTCCGGGTCGGTGACGGTGTTGACCATTTTGATGCCGATACTTCCGAACATTATCATTTTGTGTGTACGGAATGCGGAAGCGTTATTGATCTGGACATGGATAGTATTGATTCCATCATGGAGACAGCCGGAGAGAGATTTGACGGCCGGATCCGGGGACATGTCACTTATTTCTACGGCTCTTGTCCCGCCTGTACCAGGGTTGCTACGGAGTCCTAGTTTTCTGAATGAAAACAGACTTCGTTCCATAATATATTTGTGCTTATAAAGCACACGCAAAAAGAGAAAACTAAAAACAAAACATTTCATTAGAGAAAAGGAGAAAAAATTATGGCAAAGTATGTATGTCAGGTATGTGGTTATGTTTATGAAGGTGATGCGGCTCCCGCAGAGTGCCCCATCTGTCACGCTCCCGCTTCCAAGTTCACCAAGCAGGAGGAAGGCAAGACCTGGGCTGCTGAGCATGTAGTAGGTGTAGCAAAGGGTGCTCCCGAGGATATCATTGCTGATCTGCGTGCGAACTTCCAGGGTGAATGCTCTGAGGTTGGTATGTATCTGGCAATGGCAAGAGTAGCTCACAGAGAAGGTTATCCCGAGATCGGTCTGTACTGGGAAAAGGCTGCTTACGAAGAAGCTGAGCACGCTGCAAAATTCGCTGAGCTGTTAGGTGAAGTCGTAACCGATTCCACCAAGAAGAATCTGGAGATGAGAGTAGATGCCGAGAACGGTGCAACCGCAGGTAAGTTTGATCTGGCTAAGAGAGCCAAGGCTCTGAACCTGGATGCTATCCATGACACCGTTCATGAGATGGCTCGTGATGAGGCAAGACATGGCAAGGCATTTGAGGGTCTGTTAAAGAGATACTTTGGCTAAGCTACAAGCCATGCAAGGATAAAATAAAAAGTCACTGGGAGGACATTTATGTACTTCCAGTGACTTTTTATTTTAGATTTATACGGCGACAGCCCTTATACGGTTCCGGAGATCACCAGCGTGCTGACGCCGGGATTGATCCCCCACGCTCCTGTAACGGGATCCTGGGTGTAAGTCGCTGCGGGTACGGTAATACCTCCTGCAGTTCCGGTAAATAATCCGGTAGTCGTATCATACGTATAGTTTGTTCCCTCTGCCCATGCAGTTCCATTAAAATTCACAGTCAGATTCTCCAATACGGGATTAAAGGTATCTGTGATCACGACACCGGTAGCTGCATCTGCTGCCGTATTCCCCAGATTCTGTATCAGGAACGTATACGTCAATGTTCCATTCTCTGTCACGGGTACGGGACTAACGGACTTTGTGATCGTAAGAAGCGGTCCGCTTACCGCATTTACTGTCTCGTTCACAGTAACAGGAGTGACCCCTGCCCCGGCAATCGTCGCCGTATTCGTAATGGAAGCCTCTGCTGCCAGCGGTGCATAAGAGTTCACCTCAGCCTCATAGGTAAGTGTCACATTACCTCCCGCAGGCACGGTAATTCCCGTGATTGTCAGAGGAGGGCCTGCCGTTACAGCCGGTGTTGCCTGTAAAATTCCGTTTGCATAGTATTTTACGGTCCCCGGAATATACGTCAGAGGTGTCAGTTCTCTGGTATTAAACAAATACTCTCCCAGATTATCCGTTACTGTAATTCCGTTAAATGCTGTAGTGCCTGAGTTCACAATGCTGATCACATACGTCACATTTTCATTCTGCCCGTAGGTATCCCGCACTGCTGTCTTGGTTGCAGACAATACCTCCGTGATCTCACCCACTGCTATATTGGAGTTTGTAATCTCATTTCCATAGCGAAGCTGTGCCTGATTTGTAAATCTAGCCATATATTTTTGTATCCTTTCATTGTATTTGGATTTACTATAATATATGACTGTTTTTAAGAAAGTTGACGGATTCTGTCACTGCATTTCTTGACTTTCCTCTTCCACCTCCGTATGATGGAATCACAAGCATTCCCTTGCGCTGCCCCGGAAAACAATGAGGATTCAACATGAAGAAAAAAGTATTTAACATCATCCAGATCGGCGACAAAAGTAACCGTCTAAGCCGGCTCTTTGATATTTTTATTGCTATCGTTATCTGTGCAAATATTCTGGTGACTTTTCTGCAAACCTTTGATGAGCTTGCTTTTTTATTTCCGGTATTTCATGTGGTCGAGGTTATCACTATTCTGATCTTCTGTGTGGAATATATTCTGCGGATCTGGACTGCGGACTATCTATATCCTGATAAAAGCGAGTTCCGCTCCCGGCTGCGGTTTCTGATCTCCTTCGACGGGATCATCGATCTGCTGACAATTTTACCCTTTTTCTTCCTGTCCGGTATGGTCATCTTCCGGATGCTGCGGGTGGCGAGGATCTTCCATCTGTTCCGCCTGAATGCACGGTATGATTCCTTCAATGTCATCACTACGGTATTGTATGAAAAACGCAATCAGATCATTTCCTCCGTGTTCATCGTACTGATCCTGATGCTCGCCAGCAGTCTGTGCATGTACAGCGTGGAACATGATTCCCAGCCGGAAGTATTCCGCAATGCCTTCAGCGGAATCTGGTGGAGTATGTCAACGCTGCTCACCGTAGGTTATGGAGATATCTATCCTATCACCACGCTTGGCCGGATCATGGCAATCTGTATCGCCTATCTCGGTGTCGGTACCGTGGCTATCCCCACCGGTATCATCAGCGCCGGCTTCGTGGAACAGTACCAGCGCAAAAGCAGTCTCTCTAATATTAAAGAAGCAGATATTCATGAGATCGCCGAGATCTTCGTAGATAAACGCTTCGCCGGCAAATCCGTGGAAGAAATGGAAGAGGCAGAACAGGTCACGATCTTCCTCATTCTGCGGGAAGATCTGTCCATTCTGCCTCAAAAAGATACGGTATTAAAGTTAAATGACATCATTGTCATTCGCGGGGAGAATTCCTAATTTGTCTCCGTCGCTGCAGTTTCCTTTTCCACAGTCTCCACAGCTTCCGTGGTTTCTGTTTCTGTGGTTTCTGTTTCTGCAGTTTCTGTTTCTGCAGTCTCTGTCGCTTCGGTACTTTCTGTTTCTTCGGTAGTCTCCTCCACCAGATCATCCAGTGTATAATTGAAACCGGTCACTACGTTGGTAGTCACGACATACACTTTCATTTCCGAGGGGAATGCAATGTAATACTGGCTGGTCATGGAATTCAGATTACCGACATTAATGATCACGCTGCGATCTGCAGTCTCGTACTGAATGGTACGCTCCGGATCCGCCAGTCCGTACTGTGACATATCCGTCACATTTTCAATCACCTGCTCTGCCTTTAACGGTGCCACCTTCAGGATCATAGCCTTGATACGCTCCTGATTCAGATTCAGGGAATGATCGTCCGTATAGTACCATGTTTCATCCTTTTTTTCAAAGGCATAGGTCTCTCCCTCATATACATAGCTGAAGCTGGTAATATCATCGGAGTTCACATCCAGCACCGTCTCCTGTGTATCCTCGGTGGTGGAAGTCGCAGACGATGCATTTTTATTATACTGTCGGATGCCCAGGAATGCTGCCGCCAGAACCACCAGTGCCAGCAGCATTCCGATCATCTGTCTTTGTTTCTTTTTCATATCTATATCTCACGCCTTTCAATTATTTCTTCCGTCTGCGGAACCAGATCACAAATCCGGCGATCATACAACCGATGGGAAGGATCATGGTAACCAACAAGCCCAACAACAGAATCTGTGCGGAATCCACTAGCAGATTAGAGACCTCATAGCTTTTTACCGGAATGGATACCGATGTCTCATGATCTGTCATTCCACTGAATGTATTGGTGAACAAAGTCAGGTTCGCACCGCTGACGACAGAATTTGCATCATCCGTGAACAGCTGCTCGCAACCGTACACGACCAGTGTCGCATCCCCATCATCCAAAGTCTTTACTGCCTCAACACCTAATGCGAAGGGACCATTCATATCATTTTCACTCTGTGAAAAATCCTGTGTATTGTTGACATCCTGTTTTGCAAAAGAGCTGTCGGAGGTGCTCAGGAATACATCATAGGTAATATCACCGGTGGCTGTCTCGTCGGTACTTACTTCCTCCGGGACGATGATGCCCTGAGAATACGGCAGAAACAGATATTTTCCGTAGGTGCCTGAGGTATAGCTGTCAGAGCTCTGTGTCGGCAGGATATAATACGGACTTCTGTAGTAGCCGTTGGAATCATTCTCCACTACCAGTCCTTTGGCAATGCTCAGATTCATGTAGCTTAAGATAGCATCTATATTGGGTGTCTCCTCATCGGTATAACCGGTCACCAGGATGACCTTACCGCCATTATCCAGATAATCGATCACCTTATCCTTGTCATCGGAAGAGAAATCACTGGTGGCACCGTTGATGAACAGACAGGCCGCATCGTCAGGGATAGCATCCAGATCCATCAGATTCACGGTCTCATAATCCACATTTTCCTTGTTCAGTGCGGATGTAAAAGTGTTACTTAAACTCAGTTCGTTATGTCCTGTTGTCATATATACCTTGGGCATATCGTCATTTAACACATAATCCAACGCACTGGTGATCTGTCCTTCGCCATCATAACCGGTGGTCGTGGTATTATAACTGTACGTCGAATAGTCAAAATCATAGGAAGACTCATAGACATCGTTGTAATCAATGACCTTGCTGCGCTTGTCGCTGACCACGATCAGGCTGTTCGTGCTGATGTTGCCGGTGGTGTACTGGGTATAGAACATCGGATTAACGGTGGGATCCACATATTCCACGGTGATATGATCCGACAGATCATCATATCTCTGTAAAGTCTGCCCCAATGTGGTATCCTGATTGTCCTGATTTACCAACACATAGATTGTCACATCATCCTGCATATTTTTCACATAGTCAACGGTCTGATCTGTCAGGGAATAGAGCTTCTGGCTGGTCATGTCGATTGCTGTCCAGCTGGAAGGCATCTCGCCCATGATAATATTAACGACTACTACCAGCATTACAGCTACGGCGATCATACCGGTACTGTAAGCACTGAAGCTTAAGTTCTTCACGGACATGCTGTAACGGCGTTTCTGAATGGACTGTACTGTCAGGAACAGAACCAGTGCCGTAACGGATGCATAATATACGATAGAAGATACATCCAGCGTGCCGTTTAGCAGGTTGAAAAACGGTGTGTAAAGGTCAAAGCAACGCAGCAGCTTCGTCAGCAGATTGCCGGTGCTGGAAATAATGGAGCAGATGGAATCCATCATATATCCCAGGAACAATACTAAAAAAGTAAGTACTGCTGCGATGACCTGGCTCTCTGTCACGGAAGACAGGAACAGACCGATGGCAATGGCGGTCATCCCGAAGAGGAAATATGCCAGGATCGACAGATAGGCCTCTCCCATGGGAACACTGCCGTACTGCGCCATGATCAGCGGGTAAAAGCAGATGATCGCTACGGGAATGGCAAATATAGTTAACAGCGCCAGGAATTTTCCCATAACGATGCCGCCTACGGACACCGGTGCCGTCAGGATCAGCTGATCCGTCTTGCTCCGCTTTTCCTCCGCCAGAATACGCATGGTCAGGATCGGCACGGTGAGCATGAATAGAAAGGTAACGCTGGATACCACATACGCAAAATAAGGATATCCGTTCATCAGGTTATAAACACTGAAATACAGTCCCAGGAAAAACAGGGTGACTGCAATAAATAAAAATCCGATAAAGGAACGGAAATAGGATTTCAATTCTCTCTTATAAATGGCCAGCATATTATTCCGCCTCCTTTGTAGTTACAGTTTCTTCGGCTTCAGGCTTTTTTCTTTTTGAGAATAGTTTGTGCTTCTCCGGCTGTGTGGGTGCCACATCCTCGGTCAGTTCCAGGAAGATGTCTTCCAGAGACTTCTCCGCATGGGTCATCTCTAAAATAGGCAGCTTTGCATCTGCCAGTGCATAAAATACCTGCTCTCTGATATCGGCATTCTCTTTGGAGATCACTTTCAGCTTTGCAATATTTTTGGATGCCTCCGTGTTCTCTTCGATCCGGTCGATCTGTGAGATCTCCTGCAATGCACTCTTCACCGCAGCGATGCTTCCCTTTACTTCCAGATCCAGTTCCATGGAACCACTCATAAGCTTCTGCAGATTCTCCGGAGAATCACTGGCTACCAACTTACCGTGGGCTATGATCATAATATGGTCGCAGACCGCACTGACCTCCGACAGAATATGGGAGCTGAGGATCACGGTATGATTCTCCCCCAGCTTGCGGATCAGATCACGGATCTCGATGATCTGTTTCGGATCCAGACCTACCGTGGGCTCATCCAGAATGATAACCTCAGGGTAGCCAAGGATTGCCTGCGCCAGTCCGACTCTCTGCCTGTAACCTTTTGACAGATTCCTGATCAGACGCTGCTGCATATCCGTGATCTGCGTCATCTCCATAACCTCACTGATCTGCTGTTCCCGTTCCTTTTTCGGAACTTTTTTCAGCTCTGCCACGAATTCCAGATACTCCCTCACAGTCATGTCAACATACAGAGGCGGAAGCTCCGGCAGATAACCGATGGCACGCTTTGCCTCCTCCGGATCTTTTTGGACATCTTTGCCATCGATCGTCACAGTACCCTCCGTGGCTGCCAGATAACCCGTGATGATGTTCATGGTCGTGGATTTACCTGCGCCGTTTGGACCAAGAAAGCCGTAGATCTGTCCCTTTTCCACACGGAAAGAGAGATGATCTACGGCAATATGGTCACCATATTTTTTTGTAAGATTGCTTACTTCTATCATATTTGCCTCCCGGATATGGTGTGATACCCCCACCTGATATCTACGGGTACCCGTAACTGATACCCACGAGTCCCCAGAACTGATACCTACGGATTGTTCCGTGCTACGCACTCTCACAATCCTGCCCGCTATTCGTACATCGTGGGATTATCATCCCACTTTTGTACTCATATCGGGGCAAATCTCAAAGTCTCTCAATCACATCTGAGCAAGCTCATGTGGTCTCGGACTTTTCGATTTTGGTATCAGTATATGTCTCAAATGTCATGAAAAGGTGAAACATTTGTGAAAAATCTGTGAAGTCCCAACCCTTAAAGCTTCGTCACGGTCAGCGAAATGCTTAAATTTCCTGCCTCCGCCGCCAGATGCAGCGGCAGCTTCGCCACAGGAATATCTTCAAAAATGAATTCCGGATCACCGGATGCGGCCGACTGGAATAAGAAAAGTACCCCCTCCACATAGAGCACCACTTTTTTCTGATTGCTGTAAATTGTCAGGGAGACCAGTCCGTTCTTCTGACGATGCAGAGTGGAAAGTGCCGGATAGAGCACCGGTTCGCTGCTCCACTTCGCCTGATAATAGTAATACCGCTCCGTCAGCGTTCTGCCATTCGCCGAAAGAAGTCCATCTTCTGCCGTTTCTCCGGATAATCCACGATATACCGGAAGATTTTCCGGTCTTATCCACAGGTCCCCAGTGAGAAATCCACGCTTTCTGCACAGGCTGTAAAACGTTCTCACTTCGGAGCAGTTCACCCCCTCTGCCCCGGTCCCGGTTCCTTCCAGCCGGATCACATTTACCCCCATCCGGACCAGCCGTTCCAGATCTCTTCGTACCTGCTCCACCCTCATCCCGGCATCACTGATCTGCGGGGGAAGCCGGTAGACTACTTCATGTGGCAGAAACTCTTTTTCATTGAGAAAGATTCCCTTTTTATCGATGACATGCACGTCATAAATTGCCAGTTCCTGCTGCCAGTACACTTCCACTGCCTCGGTTATATCCTCAGCATGATCTGATTCTTCCTCGTTCTTTGTACCCCCCATATTTTCTCCATACTCCACGGTTCCGAACCTTCCCTGCGCCTTCACCAGATAGACATAGGGACCCCGCATGCCGTCCCAGAGATGCGGTCGCAACAGCAACGCCGTCATGGAATCCGCTTCTTCTGATGAGTATTCCCCATGAAAAACAAGGCGTTCGCCCTCCGCACCTTCCCAGATCTCAATCTGTAAAGCGGACAGCAAACGCCCTATCTTTTCCGGCAGGGCAAATTCCAGATAAGCCTTGCCATTTTCCAGTTTTGTTGTAATTCCAAGATCGTCTCTCATCTGCATTTCTCTTTCCTGCCTTTCGCATTCTGTTACTAAGAGTTTTTGCAGATAACATTTTATTTATGCCGGAAATCCATCTTTCCCGCACACTATTATTACATGGGACAAGACCTGCGGCCGGGCACTTCCTCTCCGGATACATAACCTGCATGAAATTCCATGTTGATGTCCCGAAGCTCCTTCTTCCCGTCGATGTATGCCTGATACATTTCCGCCAGTCCCGAAGTACAGCCATCACAGTTGGCTTCCATATATCCCAGAGACTCCGCAACGATCTGCTCCCGCTCTTCTTTTGTGGTATCCTTAATCAGATATCCTGCCATTTTCTTTTCCTCTCTTGTATTTCTTTTACAGCCAATGTATCACAGCAATCTGCCGGGTGCAAGTTTTTCTCTGCATTTAGAGTAATCGAAAATCTACGACCGAAGAATTCTCTCATAGATCTGCAAATCCTCATTCTTAAACACATTAAAGATCACATTTTTGACACTGCTGTCAGGAGTCTCCTCCAAATACTCCTGTACCGTCTGTACGGCAATCTGCGCCGCCTTGTCGTTCGGAAAGCAGAATACCCCAGTGGATATACAGCAGAACGCCACACTTTCCAGCCCGTATGCCGATGCCAGTTCCAGACAGGACAAGTAACAGGACCGAAGCAATGCGCAATGTTTCTCCGTTAGTTTTCCCTGCACAATAGGACCTACGGTATGCAGGACATAACGGCAGGGCAGATTGCAGGCTTTCGTGATCTTCGCCTGTCCGGTGGGTTCCTCATGCCCCTGTTCTCCCATTTTGCTTCTCCTATGCTCGTTTCTGCTCTTTTTACGCTCTCCTGTATTGAAATCATTATATCCCCCATCGCCGGGATCCGTAAAGCAGGCACAATAAAGTGCCCCGGTTACCCAAAAGATACTATTGGGACAAACATATAAACCTGCAATTGAAATATTTTTACGTTTTTGTAACAATAGGAACAGGGACCTTCGTTATGACTCATAGAAAGGCCTGGGAACAACAAATGATATATCTGATGATGATCGACGCCGAAGAAGACAAACAAAAGTTTGCGATTCTCTATGAAACCTATCGGCACCTTATGATGAAAGTAGCTCTGAATGTGCTGAAGGATACTTTTCTTGCGGAAGATGCCGTACATGAGGCATTTATAAAAATTGCGAAAAACATGGAAAAAATAGGGGAAATCGACGCCACGGCGACGAAACGCTACCTGCTTACCATAACGAAAAATGCGACTATAGATATTTACCGGAAGCGAAACCATCAATTTCAACGGGAAATCTATGTGGATGAGCTGGAAGAATGTAATGTCCCGTTGACTTATGCGGAGACGGATGTGGATGACGGAATACTGGACATCCTTAGGTGCCTGCCCGTAAAATACCGGGATGTATTTCTCCTCAAATACTCCGGCAATATGGACAACGATGAAATCGCAAAAGTATTAAACACCACCGAAGGAACGATCCGGCAGCGATTATCCCGGGGAAAGATTATGATACAGGAAGCTTTGAATAAACGGGAGGAAAATAATGAGATCCATGGAAATAACGGATGAATGGCTCTATCAGCATATGCCTGTGGTGGACAATGCCATGATAACAGCATTAGAAAATCAGGTTGATCGGGAATATGTATTTTCAAAACGTTTTGAACAAAAAATGCAAAAAGTGATCCGCCGGGAAGCCCATCCGGTGCTGACCGGTGCACAACAGCTCCTAAAACGCATGGCAATCTTTTTCACCGGTATCGTATGTGCCGGACTGGTTCTGATGTTAAGTGTGGATGCCTATCGGGATAAGTTTTTCATGACACTAAAGACCCTGCGCGAGGATGCTACGCAGTATAACTACTCTTCCGAGGAAAAAGATGCGGTACTCACTCCCACGATACCGACCTGCATCCCGGAGGGCTATACAGAGACAGACCGAAGAGACAGTCCTCTTTTTTGTGAAATTTTCTATGAAAACAATGCCGGAGAACAGCTCATCTGGGAGCAAATGCTAATTTCCTCAAATAATGCCCTGACACTCGTATTAGACAATGAATACGATGCCGAAGAGGAACATGTCATCGGCGGTCACATTGCCACGGTATATACTTATGTGGATGGTTACGCCATGGCTTATTATGAAGCTGACAATTATGTATACGTGATCACCGCAGATCACATGACCGCCGAGGAAATGTTTCAGCTCATTGCCAGTATGGATATCTGATTGTATAATAAAATAAAAAGGAGGCAAGAACCATGATGCGAAATAAAAAATTAAGAACCGTTTTCTGCGGCATTCTGATTTTTCTGCTCGTATTTGCCTTATTTTGCCTTGGAGACTACGGGATCCGCTATTATCATACTCCCATCAAAAAGGATTATGACTATACCGGAACCGGAATGCTGGTCAGTCTGACGGAACCGGATACCTTCGAACAGGTATCGGTGGAGATCCACGGGAAAGCCTTACATTATCTCTGGGGGAATCAGGAAGACGCCATAGCGGGAAATGTCTGGATGAACGGAGAGAGGCTTTTCGTGGAAGGTGCGGATGACATGGGATTCTATGCACCTTTTATCGATGAAGAACCCTATTACTCCTGCCTGACCGAATCTGTAACAAATATCCCGGGAAATATGTTTCTTATCTCCCGGGATCTGAAAACCGTATTCTGCGGTGTACTTATGGACGGGAAAGAATTTCTGCTGATAATACCGGCAGAAAATAAATCGGATGCCGACCGTACCCTGAAATCCGGTCTGGAACAGTCCCAGCCTCTTTCCCGTTGGCTGAGTGACTATCCCTTATTCCTGTAACTGCCCATCCACAATGCGCACGATACGTTTCGCTGACTGTGCAACACCCAGGTCGTGGGTGATCATGACGATGGTGTTGCCCATATTGTTCAGTTCCCGGAACAGCTTCAGTACTTCCTTGCCGCTGGTCTGATCCAGAGCACCGGTAGGCTCATCCGCCAGAAGGATCGCCGGCTGTCCCACCAGTGCTCTGGCAATGGATACTCTCTGCTTCTGTCCGCCGGACAATTCGTTGGGCTTATGTCCGATACGATGATCCAGCCCCAGCAGTTTGATAGTATTTTTACACTTTTCTTCTGCTTCTTCATGGGTCATGCCACGCATCAGCAGCGGCATGATAATATTCTGCATGACATTGTAGGTCGGGATCAGCTGATAGTTCTGGAAAATAAACCCGATCTTCTGGTTGCGTACCATGGTCAGATCGTCCTCCTTGGTCTTGTGGATTGCCATGCCATCCAGATAATACTCTCCGCTGTCCATCACATCCATACAGCCGATCATATTCATTAACGTAGTCTTACCGGAACCGGAAGGGCCTAAGATTGCCACGTATTCTCCCTTATTTACCTGAAAATTGATGTCCTTCAGGATCGGCAGACGCTCCTCTCCCAGCATATAGCCTTTATTTATATTTTTCATGGTGATCATTGCGTTTTCCATCATAATCCTTACGCCTTTCATAACCTGCAAACTTTGTGCCTTTGGCACAAATTTGCGTGTGAAAATTTATTTTTCACACTACTCCTGATTTAAAGCTTCTACGGGGATCAGTCTCGATGCCTTATACGCCGGATAGAAGCCAAAGATACTTCCGGTGAAGACACCAAACAACAGCGACAATACTGCACCCTGTACCGATAAGGACACTCTCACGTTGAACAGCTGCACGAATGGCGTAATTCCAAGAGCCACCAGCACCCCAAGTACGGCTCCTACCAGACTGGTAAAACTTGCCTCCAATAAAAACTCCAACAGGATATCCTTTCGGGAGCAGCCCAGTGCTTTCAGAATACCGATCTCGTTGGTACGCTCCTTGATGGATACAAACAGCACATTCATAATACCGATACCGCCAACGATAAATACGATCACGGCCATAGAGATCAGCAGTAATGTCAAAGTCTCATTGGAAGCGGAGGCTGCCTCCATCTTGCTTCCGGCATCGCTGATGGTAAATGTGGTGTTGGGATAACTTTCTTTTAAGGCACTCTCCACCCCTGTCATTACAGTGTCCACCTGATTCACATCTTCTGCGACCACGGTAATGGTTGGACTAATGCTCGTACCGGTAATGTATTTGATGCCGGTTTCGTAAGGTACATAGATCGCCGTATCCGGGCTGATGCCGGATGCCACAGTTCCCATCTCGGATAGTACCCCTGACACTATATAGGGGCGGCCATCAATATAGACTGTACCGTCATAAGCATCGTAGGCGCTGCCAAAAATTTCCTTTGCCACGGTGGCACCCAGTACGCACACCTTTTCCTTGCTCTCATTGTTTTCTTCTGTGAGGAAATCCCCGATGGCCATTTCCAGATTACTGATGGCGGCATAATTGTCTTCCACACCGGCAATGGTGTAATAGGAAGCAGAGGTCATATCGCCTCCCTCCACCGATGCTGTAGTGGAATAAGATATCGTAGTTGCAGAGATTCCCGATACAAAAGTCGCCAGATCATCACCGTCTTCACAGGTCAATGTCACGGCTTCGCTCTCTTCCTCCTGTCCGAATCCGAAAAATCCGCCGAAATCCATTCCCCCGCCGGGACCACCGGACATACCGCCGCCGGAACCTCCGCCCATATTTGTGACGGTAACGCTTCCTCCACCGCCCGGCATTTCAAAGCTAAAACCGCCGCTGTCACTGCTGTCACAGGAAATATCAATTGCCCCGGCATTCAGGTTCTTGAACTGCTCCGCCACCTCTTCTTTTCCACCGGTACCTATCGCCAGCACCAGCATTATGGTGGCGGATCCCACAACGATACCGATGGAAGTCAGGATCACTTTGAATTTATTCTGTGACAGGTTCAGCCACACCAGACGTAATATTTCGGATAATCTCATATTCTACTTCTTCCCTTCCATTGACCTTACTTTCCCACAGGTCTCCGCTCTACTTCGTAATGCTGCTTTCGATCAATACGGTATCTCCTTCTGCAATATCTCCGGAGATCTCCACGTTAGAACCATCTGACATTCCTGTCGTTATTTCCTTTTTCACAATACTGCCCTCTGCAGTCTTCACTTTTACATAAGTCTTGTCATCCTCTGTGATAATGGCTCTGCGTGAGACATACAACACTTCTTCCGTTTGTTCCGTAACGAAAGTCACATCTCCTGTCATGCCCTGGAACAGTCCGGAGACATCCCCTTCTAATGTGACAGTTACGTCATAAGTTATGTTTCCACTGGAATCCGATGTCGCATCTCCGATAGCCGTCACCTTTGCCGTAAAGATATCTTCCGGATATGCCGTCAATGCAATATTCGCCGCAGATCCCAGAGAGATATCCGTCATGTCATCTTCATCCACTGTTACCGTCATGGTCATTTCGTCCATATCGTATAAGGTAACCAGAGAGGTTCCGGTACTGATCTTGTCTCCGGCCTCCAGCTCCACGCCGGTGATGACGCCGTTGTATCTTGCACATACTGCATTACCATCGATATAAGTGCTGAACTCATTCCATTTTTCCAGTGTCTCATTATAGGTTTCCTGCTGATCGGACAATTCCTGCGCAAGATACCCCAGTGCAATGTCATAGGTCTCCTGTGCGGTATTGTAAGCCAGCGTCCGCAGTTTTTGGGTCTCAGCTGCGGTCAGCTTCCCCTGCTCCAGTTCCCGTTTTGCTTTATTATAAGCGGTCTCGGCTGTGGTTACATTTTCCTCCGCCTGCTCTACTCTCTGTTCCAGCTCTTCCTTCTGCTGCTCCAGGGAATCTGCCGTGGACTGTGCCTGCTCCGTCAGCTGCGCATAATAGACATATCCGTAAGTATCATCTGCTGCGTCCGTACTGTTCAGGCTGTATTTACAGTTCGACAATACCTGTGCCGCATCCTCATAGGCTGCCGTTACCTCCTCCAGCTGTGCCCGGTAATCTTCCAGGCTGCTCTTCGCCTGCTCCAGCGTGCTCTCCGCAGAATCTACCGTATTCTGAAGCTCCTGCAATGTAGTACTGTACTCGGTATCAATATAACTGCCGTAAGCAGTGCTGCTGTCATAAGTGTATTTTGCCTGTTGTTTTGACAGGGTCTGGTCGGCTTCCACCGCCTCTAGATCCGCTTTTGCTTTCTCTACGTTAGACTGCAGTTCGTCTTCCAGGTCGGAGACACTGTCTTCTTCTAGCAGGTACAGGGGATCTCCCTCGGACACCTGCTGCCCCACGGAGACCACTACCTCTGCCACGGTCAGGGTAGAATCGTCACCATTGCTGCCGGAGCTGCTGCCGCCCATATTAAAGATCTGCCCAAACATGTCTAAGCCTCCCTGGGCTCCGCCACCGGAAGCACTCATGCCGCCAAATCCACCGGATCCAGAGTTGCTGCCGGCAGTACTACCGGAGGAGCCGCCGGAGGAACTGCTGCCGGAAGTATCCGTTCTCTGCAGGGCACTCATATCCAGATCAAAGGTCTGATCTACCGTACCGATGTCCACGGAACCACTCTCCGTCACACCTTTGACCAGTGTACCGTATTTTACCGTGGTCTCTTTATAGATGACTTCCGTATCGGAACCACCGGAGAGACCAATGGCACCTGCCACTACAACGATCGCACAGACACCGCAGATACCTGTGGTGAGCTTGCGCCTTTTCGACCAGCTTTTCCATGATCCGATCCGGCACATTTGATTTCTTATATTTTCTTTGATCTTTTTCCCATTTTCATTCTGCTTCATAACTGTTCCCAATCATTCCTGTCTGTTTCTCAACATTTGCTCCATCCGCCTGATTTATTGTCCTCCGTGACCGCCCGGAATTCCGCCTCCGAAGCTGCCGGAATTACCACCCCCGGGACCACCCTGGGGCATGTCACCGCCTCCCGGCATCTGCATATCCTCCGACATCTCAAACTCCGTATCACTGCCGACTGCGGTATCAGAACTGTTGCCGGAATCAGCAGTCTCCTCCGTACTCTTGACTTCTTCCTCGGAGCTGACTTTACTTGCCAGGTAGATAGTATCGCCCTCTCCCAGTCCTGACAGGATCTCGATGTCCACACCGTTGGTGATACCAGTCTCTACCTCTGCCAGTTCCCTGCCGCCCAGTGCTGTCTTACGATAGACATAGGTCTTGCCGTTCTCTTCTACGATCGCCTTACGGGATACATAGAGGACATCTTCCTTTTCTTCCGTGACGAAGATCACATCTGCCGTCATGCCACCGTAGAGATGCTCCAGTTCACCTTCCACGCTGATCTCCACAGTGTAGCTTACCGTGTTGCTGTAATCGGAAGTAGCCGTGGTATTGATGGAGAGAATGCTTCCGGTATAGGAATCCTCCGGGTATGCCGTAAAGGTGATATCTACCGCATCTCCCACCTGCAGATCCACAATATCCTCCTGGGTCACATCCACGGAGATTCTCATGTCATCCGACGTTGCATAGGAAAACAGAGCTCCTGTCGTCGTCAGACGGTCTCCCGCTTCGTAGCTGACCTCTGTGATCACACCATCTTCTGTGGCATACAGGATACCATCACTTCCTACAAAATCCTCAAAAGCCTGTAACTGTTCTTCCCGTTTTTCTTTCGTCTCTTCCGCTTCCTGTAAGGTCTCCTTCAGATCTTCCACAGCAGCGTTGTAAGTGGTCTGGGCATTCTGCCCGGTGATCACCGCTTCCTGATAGGTCTCTTCTGTATCCAGCTTGTCAATAGTTTGCTTTGCCCGGGCTGCAGTCAGCTGATTCTCCAGATCGGCAATGGCACTTTCATTGTCCGTTACCGCAGTTTCCGCCTGGGTCAGTGCTGATTTTGCCTGCTGATATTGCGTTTTTGCACTGAGATAACCGCTCTGAATGACCATAAAGTTTACGGTATTGTCCATTCCCGCGTCTTCATAGCCTTCCCTTGCCGCTTCATAAGTCTCCAGAGCATCCTGATAATCCTCCTGTGCTTCCGCCAGCTTTTCCTGCAGCGATGCCGTGTTGGCTTTTTTCTGCTCCAGCTGCACCTGCAGGGATGCCACATTATTCGTCACGCTCGTACCGGAAGTATTGCGGATAGATGCCGCATAGGAAGCACTGATCTTCTGGGTATCGTAATCGGTCTGGGCTTCCAGCAAGGACAATTCATAAGTACTCTCTGCCTCCGCATAGTCTGCCTGCGCCTCCACTACCGCATTCTGCAACAATGCCCGAACTGCCTCCACGCTGTCTTCCGTGAATTTCAACAGTTCCTCGCCTTCGGTGACACGCTGCCCTCTGGCAGCATAGATCTCCTCTATCTTCAGATATTTCTGTACGGCATCATCGTCATCCTCGTCGCTGTCATCCTCGTCATCGTCACTGACATCCAGATCCAGATCGTAATCTACGGATTTTGTGTTGTATTCCAGAGAACCGCTCTCCGTCACACCTACCTTTAAAGTACCACGCTCCACCGTCTCTTCCTTGTAGATCCACTGTTCTTTCTGAAGTAACGGTGCGATGAACACGGTATAGCAGGCCGCCAGGATCAGCAGAAGCAGTGCGATCCCCGCCAGGATCAACTTTTTCTGCTTCTTCGTGAGGGATTTCAGTTTATCAAAATGTGGTCTTTTTAATTTCATGACTGTGTCTGTCCTCCCTGCATGCTCTGTCTCTGCTGTAACTGCTTGATCTCTTCCTCCGTCATGCCGAAGACTACGGTGACGGATTGGTTGGCACTTAAGCTGTCCTCCTTATCTTCCACGTTGATCTGTACCGTCACGCTGTAAGTGACACTGGTACGGCTGCTAGACGAGGATACCGGATCAATGGCTGTGATCACACCGGTATATCCGCTGCCTGCGGAGGACTGCACATAAGCACTGTCGCCTACAGTCAGTTTTGTAATATCCGACTGATCTACCGATACGGTGACCGTCAGCTCCTTCGGATTGCTGTAAACGAATACGACTGCATCGGAAGTCAGAGTCTGCTCCGCCCGTACCATGGTCCGCAGGATCGTTCCGTCCTCCGAGGCATAGAAATATCCGTCTCCCACACTGCTTTCAAACAGTTCCAGATTCTCTTTGGCATCTTCATAAGTACTTTTCAGAGCTGCCAGATCGGACTTAGCTTTTTCCAGCGTAGTATTATAATCGCTCTCTGCCCGTTCTGCGCCGGACAGGGAAGTCTCATAGGTCAACTTTGCCTGCGCCAGCTGGATCTCATAATTTTCCTTTGCCTCCGTGACTGCCTGCTGAAGGCTGGGAAACTTTAACTGCAATGTCTGTAAGTTAAAAGAAGCATTGGTGACTGCATCCTCATATTTTTCCTGTGCCTCTTCCAGATCCTTCAGGTTCTGTTCCAAAATGCTGTATAGGGATGCCAAAGTTTTTACATTCGAGGAATTGCTGTCCTGTCCACTGCTACCCAGCACATTGCCTGCGGTTCCACCTGCTTGCACAGATCCGGCTGACCCGCCGGTGATCTGGGACCAGCCAATTCCCCACTCATCCAGTTTATCCGTCAGGGCTTTCAAGTTCTCATCATAGATTGCCTGATATTCATCTACCTTAAAATAACTCTTATAGGAACCGTCATTCACATAGGATTCATACTCTGCTATATCATCCTCCGCATCCTGCAATTCCTCTTCCGCCCTGGTCACAGCACTCTGCAGACTTGCTACCGTCTCATCATAGACATCCTTAGCCTGTTGTCCGGTAAGAATGGCACTGTCTCTCGTATACTCCGCTGTGATCAGGTTCTGCTCATATTCGATAGCTCCGGTGCGATACGCAAGCTCCGCATCCTCCAGCGCTCTCTCCAGTTCCTTTCTGGCTTCCTCCACACTGTCCTCCGTAAGCTTTAAAATCTTATCTCCTGCCGCTACCTCTTCCCCGGAGACCGCATAGACTTCCTCAATCTCTAACTCTGTCGTCAGATTTTCCACATCAAAGCTCGCCTCCGTGATACCGACATTGGTAACACCTGACGCAGCAGTCATATCCTCCGTGAAGGTCAGTCCCGCCATATTACCCGGCATAGAAAATTCTGATCGATTGCCGTTTCTATGTAATATCACCACTGCTGCCACAGAACCTCCGCCCAGCGTAAGTACCAGTACCAGCGCAACGATGATCCACTTTTTGTTTTTCTTTCGGGAAAAAATTATCTGCTTGATCTCTTTGTTCTTCACGGCAAACCTCCGATTGCTATTCCGTTCAAATTCCGTTGTTTTCTCAAGTATAGTTGGATTTTGTATTGAAAAAGTGTTCACTCTGTGAAAAATCTGTGTCCTGTAGGAGCTTTTCCCCCTGCTTACGTCTATGCAATTACACAAATAAAGCACAAAAAGAAGGCCCTGTTGGAGGCTGCTTTCGCAGAAGTCTCTAACATGACCCTCTATTATAAGCTTACAGATTCGTGCTATCGCGCTAATATGCCCGGAAAAACAAATCACCTCTTCCGGGAGATGCAGATATCCTCCAGATTCTGCGCGCCCTCCGGTCCGATGGGTCTGCCGCCTGTGGTGATACCCCATCCTGCACGGATCTTGATAATATCGTCGATCTGTCCCTGGGACAACAACGTCTTCTTCCCTAAGATGAAGTTGTTCATCATCAGGATCTTCGCATAATATTCCGTGGTCTCCATGCGGTAATAAGCCTGCATGAGATTGTCACCCCAAGTCAGCGCGCCATGGTTTGCTAACAGTACTGCATTGAATTCCCGGCAATAGGGAGCTACCGCTTCCGGCACTTCCTCTGTGCCCGGTAGCGCAAAATGTACTAACGGCACACAGCCTAAGGACAGTACCCCTTCCATCAGCACCGGTTCTTCCAGACTGATGCCTGCGCAGGCAAACGCCGTTGCTGTCAGGGGATGTGCATGTACCACACCCTGTACCTTCGGGTTCTCCTTGAATACTCTGAGGTGCATCTTGATCTCGCTGGAAGGCTTGTGCGTTCCCTCCAACACATTCCCGTCCAGATCCAATTTTACCAGCATGTCTTCTGTCATAAATCCCTTAGAAACTCCCGTTGGTGTTGCCCAGATCTCATTATCTCCAACTTTACAGGAAATATTTCCGTCGTTCGCTGCCACAAAGCCGCCCTGATACATTCTGCGGCCTACCTCTAAGATCATCTGTTTTGCCTGTGCATCTGATATATATTCCATAATTTTCTCCTTTTTATATCTTAATCAAATTTAATATATTACTTTGTTACCCTTTTCCTTATCCAGCTGGTATAGCACCTTATCTATCTTGGAAAATGCAATTTCCGGACACTTTTCCTGCTGATATTCCCAACAATCTTTTATGTATTTAAGATAGAGTTCCGTCAGCATGGGGATCTTCGTCATGGTTTTGGGATAATCCATAGCGTAAAGTTCCCGATATGCCCGCTGATCAATAATAGGGAATACCTCCGGGTAATAAAAATGCAACACCGTACTTGCCATCGGAAGCTGCATTCCCTTCGTTTGCAGTAATTTTTCTATGGCCTGTGCTGTCTTTTCATCCTCCAATGCCTGCAAAGGCGTTTTAATCTCCTTTAATGAAAAAATGGCATCTATCAGTTCCTCTGTCACCTGCGGTCTACGATTCATCTTCCACAGGACGATCTCGTTGATAATATCCCTGTTCTCCCGATAGTCACCAGCTTCTGCCACCGCTGCTCGATTCCTGATATCCGTACTGTCATCATATGTAAAATGGCTAAGTATTTCCTGATAATTCATAGTTCACCTCAATGTCAGTTGGCATTCATGCCGTATTCTTTCGTACCCAGTTTTCTTTTCCATAAGTTTTCCGCATTTATTATAATATCATCCGGAGTGGACATGGAAAATATCTGCAATATGGAAAACTGAAAAAATTGGTACCTGTCGGGATAATCACAGATCACTTCTCTCATCAATTTGTTGTTCCCATGAAAAGTGTCCACATAGCATTCCCAACGCTCCAACAGACCTCTGTTTCCATACGCAGAACCTACATATTGTTGTCCGTTTTTCACATCAAGAATCAGATATACTGCCTTTACATTAGAGAGAGCAGTGTGCCATAGCTTATAATCCACATCATTTTCCACTACTTCTTTTAATTTTTCATAGGGCAGAACCACATTTTCATATCCGACAAATTCCTCATTGTGGCTGGTCTGTATTGCTACAATTTCTTTTTCCGTGGTTCCCTTTTGATGCCATACTCTGGTAGCATCTCCCCATTTAATAATTAACCTATTTTCAAATTCTTTTAATATATCTGCATATTCCAATTCATAATAATCCCCAGGGGTTTCAAAAGCTTGCGGACAGGGATAATCTTTCGGCATCACTTCCAGGCACCTCGGCACAACAGCACCTACTCTATACAATTTATAGAATCTTGCCTCAGTCCCTTTTCCACTTATAAACACCGCCCAGTAATCATATCCTTTATTAAAATCCTTCTTCTGCTCACCGGTATATTCCTTCACCATATTCTTTTCATAACAGGCACGAAAATCTTTATCATTCATCGCATGTCGAATTAACTGTACCTTTGCCGGATCCAATCCCGCGTTTATTAAAATATCTGAAAAATGTAAAAGTGCCATGAAATATCTCCTTTTTATTGAAGTATCACTTAATGCATTTTATTTAATCACATTCGCCATTCTTCAATCATGTAAATATATTGACTCACTTGCACTCATTATATCATATTTCAATCCTTTTCTATGTAATATTTCTCTTGATTATACGCTTTGCGTACGTTATATTATTTATAAATCTATACGCTTTGCGTATATATTTAAGGAGGTAAAATGAATACACAAGATACTTTGATAAAACTAAGAACCAGCACAGGAATGACCCGAAAAGAGTTTTGCCAATATTTCGGAATTCCCTACCGCACTTTACAGGATTGGGAGTTAGGAAACCGTACTATGCCAGATTATTTATTGCGCTTAATGATATATAAAATTAAGATAGAACAATTACGTAACCAAGATACCACCTCCGATTCAGGTAAATAAGTAATATTTCATAGGAACATCTTGACAATATGTTGTATTCAACATATTATGATATTAACAGAACGAGGAAAACTAATGTACGAAGTTCTTTTTTACGACACCATTGACGGAAAATGTCCCGTTCAGGATTTTTTGGATTCTCTCGAACCTAAAATATTAGCGAAAACCTTAAGGACTATTGATCTGTTGGAGGCAAATGGTCCACTCTTACGTGAACCATACTCCAAACACATTCAAAATGGACTCTTTGAATTACGAACAAAACAAGGATCTGATATTACCAGAGTTTTCTACTTCTTTTTTATAGATCAAAAAGTTGTATTAACCAATGGTTTCATTAAAAAAACGAATAAAACACCGATTGCGGAGAAACTTTTAGCACAAAAATATAAGGATGATTATGAGCGGAGGTATGGCAATGAGCAATTATAGGGCTTATAAGGAAAAAGCTTTACAAAATCCTGAGGTAAAAACCGAATATGATGCTCTCCAGGCAGAATACGACATCATCCAATCATTAATTGATGCAAGAGCAAATCAAAATATTACACAAAAAGAGTTATCTCTTAAAACAGGAATTCCACAGGCTGACATAAGCAGAATAGAAAACGGTACCCGGAATCCCAGTTTGAGTACGCTGAAAAAGCTGGCTCAGGGACTGGGGATGCAATTAAGACTTGAATTTATTCCCGACTCCGCGAAAAAAGTATAAAAACAAATATAGCAAAAGATAATTAACGAATAGCAAAAATTCCTTCGGGGCATACTGATTCCGGAGGAATTTTTATATGAAAGATCAGATCAAGTCTTACTTACAACGTTTAAATAATGGAGAAACTTTGGAAAGCGTCCAGGCGGATTTCGTCCGGGAATGTAAGGATGTGGATCCTTCCGCAATTATGCTGGCCGAACAGGAGCTGCTACGGGAGGGTACTTCCATCGAAGAATTGCAGCGGCTCTGTGATGTACATTCCGCCCTGTTCCATGGTTCCGCGACAGATGCCCAGAAATTGCACTCTAAGGACATACAGGACCAACGGCTCTCCGCTGCTGCCGCCCTGATCCAGATCTCCGGGCATCCCCTGCAGACTTTTACGCTGGAAAATGCAGCACTGGAAAAGCTGATTGCCCGCGCGAAGCAGGTTCTGGAAAATGGAACAATAGATGACGGATCATTAAATGAGCTGCGCCAGATTGCTATCCACTATGCCAAAAAAGGAGATTTACTTTATCCACATTTGAAGGTGCAATATGGGATCAGCGGCCCCTCTGCAGTCATGTGGACAGTGGATGATGAGATCCGGGATGAACTGAATGCTCTTGCAAAACAAAAAGACCAAAAAGAAACCGATGCATGGAAACAACGTTTGAATGCCGTATTGACCCGCATGGAAGAAATGATCTACAAGGAATCCAATATCCTCTTCCCCAACTGCGCACTGAATTTCTCGGAGGAGGAATGGTATCACATTTACCGGGATGCCAAAGATTATGCGGAATGCTTCGGTATCCGGGGTGATAGTTGGGAGGCTGCGGAAGCACATCTGACCGACACTGCCTCTACGGCTGACACCATGTCTGCGGAACACGCTTTTACAGGTAGTGAGACCAGAATCCACCTCCCCGGCGGCAGTCTGACCCTGTCGCAGCTGACCGCCATGTTGAATACGATTCCTTTGGAGATTACCTTCGTAGACATCGATAATGTCAATCGTTATTTCAACGAAGGCCCCAAGGTATTCAAACGTCCCGGCATGGCATTGGGCCGGGAGGTCTTCACCTGTCACCCGCCTAAGATTGAAGAACGGGTTCGCCGCATTATCGAAGAATTCCGTGCAGGGAATCTGGACCAGGTACCGGTCTGGATGGACAAGAACGGCCGGACTTTTCTCGTGACCTATTATGCCGTCCGGGATAAAAACGAACAATATCTTGGTACACTGGAGCTGGTACAGGATATGGAATTTGCAAAAGAGCACTTCCGCTAGGACAGTGCTCTTTTCTCTTCTTGTGCTTCCTCTACATAAATACGTGCGTTTTCCAGATTCCACCGGATCTCTTCTTCGGTAACAGCACGTTTTACTTTCCCGGGATTGCCGACGACCAGGGAATTATCTGGGATCTCCACATTCTGCGTCACCAGTGCTCCAGCACCGATGATGCAGTTTTTCCCGATCTTACAGCCGTTCATCAGAATGGCTCCCATACCGATCATGGTATTGTCGCCGATCTTACAGCCGTGGACGATCGCACCGTGTCCAATGGTCACATGGTCTCCGATCTCCACCGGATATCCACTGCCCAGATGCACTACCGCATTGTCCTGAATATTGCTCTCTTTGCCGATGACAATGGAATCCCTGTCGCCCCGGACCACCGCATTGTACCATATTCCGCTGTTTTCTCCGATCGTCACATCTCCCAGCACCACTGCTCCGGGCGCTATAAATGCTGTATCATGGATCTGCATATATTCTCTGCTCCTGTTCTGTTCTTATTTTGTTACAATACTCTTCTTCGTAACATATAGTTTATCACATTTTTTCTGAGCAATATCATATAATTTACAACATTTTTTCCGATCAAATCAATTGTATATTCAACATTTTTTCTGACCAATATTTTATGATTTAATACATTTTTTCCAATCAAAAAGGAACATTCCTCCGAATTGTTCCTTTTACTGTCTTATGATTCCTTCCAGTGCAGTCTGTGCAATTCTCCATCCCTTTGCATGCTCTCGAATCCCTGCTGTCTCAGTGCCTCGTAGAGCACAATGGCTACGGAATTGGACAGGTTCAGGGAACGGATCTCAGGGAGCATGGGAATACGGATGCAGGTTTCTTCATGCTCTACGAGGATTTCTTCCGGGATTCCGGCGCTTTCCTTGCCGAACATGATATAGTCGTCCGGTCCGAATTTTACATCGGTGTAGGTCTGGTGTGCTTTCGTGGTTGCCATCCAGATCTTCGCTCCGGGATGCATTTCCCGGAACTCCTGAAAATTCATATACCTGGTGACATCCAGATGCTGCCAGTAGTCCATCCCGGCTCTCTTGATCTCTTTTTCATTTAAGCGGAAGCCTAACGGCTCGATCAGATGCAGGCTGGTGCCGGTAGCCACACAGGTTCTTCCGATATTTCCGGTGTTTGCCGGGATCTCCGGCTGGTGTAATATAATATGCATATTTTTTCCTTTACAACATAGTAACTATCCAAAACCACTTCTCTGCCCGTGATTCCGAATAGTTACCTGAAATGCTTTATTTATTTTTTTGTTCTGCTCTCAGTTTCTCTACAAAATGTCCCAGTCTTCCGATGGCGGTCTTCAGCTTTTCCAGGGAGTACGCATAGGAGATTCTAAGATACCCCTCGCCACTGTCACCAAATGCGGTTCCGGGCACGGCAGCTACTTTTTCCTCCTCCAGGAAACGGGTGGCAAATTCTTCACTGGTCATGCCAAATTCCTTGATGCAGGGGAATACATAGAATGCACCGTAAGGTTCAAAGCACTCCAGTCCCATCTCACGGAACGCATTCATCAAAAAGCGTCTTCTCTGATTATACGCCGTACGCATCTCCTCGATGTCGGGATCTCCGTTTTTCAAAGCTTCCACTGCCGCATACTGGCTGGTGGTAGGAGCACACATAATGGCAAACTGATGAATCTTCGTCATCTGCTGAATGATGGCTGCAGGTCCGCAACAGTATCCCAGTCTCCATCCGGTCATGGCATATGCCTTGGAGAAACCGTTGATATAAACGGTTCTCTCCTTCATGCCGGGAAGACTGATGATGGAAACATGCTTCTCTTTATAGGTAAGCTCTGAATAGATCTCGTCGGACATGACAAAAATGTCATGCTCCTCAATGATCTTTGCAATAGCCTCGAGATCAGACTTTTCCATAATGGCTCCCGTGGGATTGTTGGGAAACGGAAGGATCAGTACCTTCGTCTTGTCCGTAATGGCTGCCTCCAGCTCCTCTGCTGTCAGGCGGAATTCATTCTCTGCCTTCAGGTCAATGATCACCGGAGTCGCTCCTGCCAGGATTGCACAGGGCTCATAAGATACGTAGCTGGGCTGGGGGATCAGGACTTCATCTCCCGGATTGCACATGGCACGCAGCCCGATATCGATTGCCTCAGAGCCACCGACTGTCACCAGCACTTCATGCTGCCAGTCATAGGATACGCCCTGCTTTCTCCGGATCGTGTTGCAGATCTCCTGACGCAGATCCTTCAGACCGGCATTGGAGGTATAAAAGGTTCTTCCCTTTTCCAGGGAATAGATACCCTCGTCCCGGATGTGCCAGGGAGTATCAAAATCCGGTTCTCCCACACCCAGAGAGATGGCATCCTGCATCTCGCTTACAATGTCAAAAAATTTGCGGATACCCGATGGTTTGATATCCACTACTTTATCTGCTAATGGATTTCTCATGGAGTGATCATCTCTCTTTCATCTTCTTTTTTCGTAGCAAATGCGGTTCCGTGATCCTTGTATTTCTTCAGGATAAAATGCGTTGCTGTACTCAGCACGGAATCCAGTGTGGACAGCTTGTCAGATACAAAATTAGATACCTCCCGCAGGGTCTTACCCTCCAGAATGACCATCAGATCATACGCTCCGGACATCAGATACACACTGCGCACTTCAGGATATTTGTAGATACGCTCTGCAATACTGTCAAAGCCCTGGCCTCTCTGGGGAGTTACACGTACCTCGATCAGAGCGCTTACCTTTTCAATGTCTGTTTTCTCCCAGTTGATCAGAGTATGATAACCACAGATGATCCCCTCTGCCTCCAGTGCTGCCAGTTCATTTACCACATCGATCTCTTCCACTCCCAGGATCACTGCCAGTTCCTTCAGATCGATCCTGCTGTTCTTCTCTATGATCGCTAATAATTCTTCTCTCATGCCTCTATCTCCTTTATAACTTTTATATTGCATTTCCCCTTACATAAGGGATGGATTCAGAATTTTACACGTTTTTATAAATCTCATCTCTCTGAGGACGATCCATATAACGGACTTCGTCCTCATTCAGGATCAGTCGTTCATTACTGTCTGTAAATCTTCCTACGATCACTGCCGGAATTCCCTCTGCCGCCAGTGCTTCCACCACTGCGGTTCCCTCCGGACTAGCAATGATCAGGCTGCCGCCGGATCTGAGTTCATAAGGATTTACATTACAGAATTCACATACCTCCACTGTCTCCTGTCTGAGAGGAAGCTTCTTCATATCTATTGTCAGTCCAACACCTGCACCCTCTGCCATCTCCCACAGCGCTGCAAATACACCGCCCTCGGAGACATCATGCATGGTACAACCGCCGGACTTCACGGCGGTAGCGGCCTCCGGTAAAATAGAATAATACCGGTCAAACGCCGCTGCTTCTTCCACCAGATACGCCGGGTATCTCTCAAGAAGATTTTCACGGTTCCGGGTCGCCAGATCCGCGGTACCCTCCAAACCGATCCACTTGGTAATAATGATATCCTGACCCGCCAGATTTTTCCCTGCGGATACCTGCGTCACTGCAGCTTCGCTCAGAATACCGTATCCCGTTGCCGTAGCAATCGGCTGTCTTACCGCAGAGCTTACTCTGGTCTGACCGCCGATGATCTGGATATTCAGATCTGTGGCTGCTTTCTCCGCCTCTTCCATCAATGCCTTCAGCTCCGGCTCCTCCACCGTCTCCGGCAGGAAGATCACCAGTTCTGCCGCCACAGGCTCTGCGCCCGCCGCTGCCAGATTGTTTGCACACTTTTGGAAAATACGACGCATCGGCATCACGGACAGATCCTCTCTCTCCGCCTCTGCCAGGTCGTTCTCACACTGAAGTTCTACGACACCTTCCTGAACGCAGGTTACCAGCTGTCCCTTGGAAAAAGGCGCAAAAACAGCGCAGTCTGCCCCCAGACCTGCGCTATTTGCTATTTCTGTCCTTTTATTTTTCAATTGTCTGAGAACGGAACGTTTCAGGACGTTCACGGGTACCTTGCCGCTGTTCATTGTCTCACCTTTAGTCGTCTACGATTTCTGTCTGCCCAGCAGCCGCTGCTGCTCTTGCATTTAACGCTGCTGCCACGTTTTTCACATGATCAATGTTCGCTGTACTGATAGCTGCCATGATCTCTTCATACGCCTGGGGATCCGAGGTAGCGGTTCCCACGGTAGCACTTCGGGGCACCATCTTATAAGTACTGCTGTTGACCTGCTCTCTGCTGACCTCTACACCGTTTTCCATCGTGATCTTCCATAATCTTGCCTTATATCCGATATGCGCACTCTCGGTTACGATATAACCGATGGGCTGACCGGCATCGGCATAGATCTGATCCGCAGGGGGTGTGATCGTCTCCAGCACTTCACTTTCATAACGTACCGAATGTCCGGCAGCTCTGGTCTCCTTGCCATAGATGTTGAACGTGATCTGCTTGTCATGCGTATAGCCTTCTATGTAGATCGGTGCATCTGTATTGTTTACAAACTTAAAATCTTTGCCGGAGCTCTCAGCAATCGCTGCATCTGCGGAAGGGTCCACATAGCCTACGATCATGGAATGATTATAACGTTCCGTTACTTCCAGCTCCGCAAGTAATACTGCATTGTACAGGGTCGTGGATACCTGGCAGATACCGCCGCCCAGACTGTCTACCACTTTTCCGCTGACATAAGAACCCGCCATGTAATAGCCGTTCGCCACGGAAAAAGGAGATACCGTCTTATAAGTAGAAAATTCTTCTCCCGGATACAGAGTCGTTCCGTTGATCAGACTGCAGCCGTTCGCCACATTTGCACTTCTGGAGGATCCGGATGTCTTATAAGATGTGGTAAAGCTTCCCAATACATCCGTTACCTGTGCCAGTTCCTCAGCACTTCCCTTCGGCTCATCCACTACGATCTCCAAAGGAATGCTGCAGGCCTCATGATTCCACTCTTCTGTCAGATAGTCATATACCGCATCGATAGATTTCTCTACATCCAGCACATATCCGGTCTGACCTTCCACCACGGTAAATTTACCGCCGTCCCTCTTCAGAGAGACGTTGATGGCTTCCTGATCATACTTGGTGCATCTGGTCAGCAGATCGTTGATCGCCTGTAAGTCAAAATCCAGTTCAATGGGATATACGTAATTTTCATGCTGCAGATCCATCAGGGTCTTGTAACGCTCAATGACATTTCCATGTGTCCCCAGTTCCAATGCTTCCTGCACCAGCTCCGGATTCTTCCAGGTCACACCCAGATCTCCGGCTGTGGTGGTCACATCATGATCATTTGCCGCAAGCAGTGTAATCTCCACATCCTTCAGACTTTCGATATGTTCTTCGATAACCGCTGTTGCTTCCTGTGCCGTCATTCCGGACAGTTCCACATCCCCGGCATAAATTCCTGTCTTAATAGTATCATCTGTCTTGGCCTGCGCTGTCATTCCGAACAACATCGTCAAAGTCAATAACAGAATGCCGTAAAATCCCTTACGATATTTTTTCATAATACTCCTCTGCCCTTCCTTCGGGCACGTCTACTGTTCCATCCGCAGTTGAATTAGTAAAAAATAGATGTTATAGTAGGTACAATCATAGCAATCACAAGCAGCACGATGATAGCTGCGGAGATTCGCTGTTTTACTTTTTTATTATTCATATTAAACATGGTAAAAACCTCCATAAATGCTTCAAAAATCACTTTTACTCTGAAAGGATATTATATATGAGTTTAAAGATTTTGGCAAGTTTAATCATACTGATTGCCGTAGTGGCACATGCTACCAAACGCCAACAGCGCATCGCGGAAAACAGTGAAAAAGAGTTCTGGGCCAGAGAGCGGAAAGCCAACTCCGTCCGCAAAAAGCCTCTGGATGATCTGGACTATGTAAAAATCCCCCTGGATAAGCTTCCCATGGATGCTCTTCCGGACAACGAAAGAGCCGAAGAATACCGTAGTCTCCTTACTTCTCTGTCCACACAGCCGATCGTAAATCTTACAGGCTTCACCAATACCGACCTCAAGCTGGAATACGGCACTGCGAACATTACACCGCTGTCCCAATACGATCAGAATTACACTGTATTAGTACGTACTCTGCAGCAATGGGCCGATCTGCTTCTGGATTCCGGTCTGACAGATGATGCGGAAACGGTTCTCGCGTATGCCGTCTCCATCGGCACCGACGTCAGCCATACTTACTATGCGCTGGCTAAAATCTATGACGGCCGGAAGGAATATGACAAAATTGCCGATCTGATCCACTGTGCGGAAGGACTGCGTTCCGCTTTGCGTAATTCTATCGTCCGTACTTTGCAAGAATCTTATCCGCAAGCCTGCTCGCCTCACTGCGGGTAAGCTTTTCCACATCGACCTCCAAAGTTATCTTATGCTGCTCTGCCAGACGATATAACCGCTCTTTTTGCGGTTTTGTCGCAGGTGTATCTCTTTTTACCCGAAAATGTAATGGCTGCGGCTCAAACAGATTATTGTTTGCTTTCTTTTCGATGGATTCTGTCGATGCCTGTCCACCGGTTTCCTCCCTGTAAAACTGCTCTACCAGCTTTCGGAACAACCGGTCCGTGGCTTTCGCATCCTCCAGAGCCCGGTGTGCATGATGCGGGATCTCATAATACTGACACAGATACCCCAGATTACGATGAGGCAATTCCGGCAGATATCTCCGGGCAATCTGCAAAGTGTCCACCGCTGATCTCTCAAAGGTAATCTTCCGGTCCACTGCTGCTTTTTTCAAAAAAGAATAATCAAACAAAATGCTGTGTCCCAGCAACGGTAATTCTCCCATAAATTCCAATAATTTTGGGAAAACCTCATCCAGCTGAGGTGCATCCGCAAGGTCTTCGTCCCGGATTCCCGTAAGTTCTGTGATCCGTTCTTCCAATTTCCGCCCCGGATCCACAAACGTAGAAAATTCTTCCACAATCTGTCCCTGCTCCACACGGATTGCTCCGATCTCTATGATCCGATCTCTCTTGGGATTCAGTCCCGTGGTCTCCAAATCTATACTGACATAAGTGTCATACATACTATTCTCTTATCCTTCCGCAGTACTTCTGATATATTCTGACTGCATACCTCAATTTTTATGAACCGGTCTTCTCCTGTACTTATAATATTGGATTCGCGATCACTTGTACCTTGGCTTCATAATTGAGCGGATTCCGTTCCTGATAGTCAAACAGAACATAATGAGGTTGCGGATATCGGAACGGTTCCAAGTGTGTCATTCGGCTTAGCTGTTTCCAGTCATACTGATCATAGGCAGAAAGATAATGTCTCTCCTGCTCTTCCGTCTGGTAAAAACGGCGGATATTCTGTTTTTCCTCTTCCGTGATCTCTGCCGCAAACGCAGGCCTGCTCTTCAGGTTCTCCCGAAGGTACATATCATAAGTCAGAAGTTCTCTGTAAATCTCTCGATTGGCCGGATCTTTCATCGCTGCGAACTCCAATAAGATCTGATACCGGTAAGCTCTGGCCGGACTGTTCGTAAAATATCCCTGTTCCTGATAATAATCCGCCAGTGCCTCATACATGGCAAACGGACCGGAAAATGCATTTTCCAATACAGGCAGGGTATGAGTAAACTGGCCACTGTTATAATACAGCTCTACCATCTCTTCGATCCGTTTCAGTCTCCGGATCTCTCCATAGCTGATCCAGTTTGTGTACAACACTTCATAGGGCGGCAGTTCCAGATAGCGGATTCCGTACTCCTGTGCATGCTCATGCATATCGGATCCCTTTAATACTTTCAGGAAGCCTAACTGTAACTGCTCCGGCTGCATTGCATACACCCTGTCAAAGGATCTGCTGAAGCTCTCATAATCTTCAAAAGGAAGACCCGCGATCAGATCCAGATGCTGATGAATATTTTGTCCTCTGTGAATGGCCGCTACAATTTTCTCCAGCTTGTCCACATCCATAACACGGTGAATGGCTCTTATCGTCTCCGGATTCGTAGACTGTACCCCGATCTCCAGCTGTGCCAGTCCCGGACGGAAGCGATTCAGCAGGGCAATCTCCTCTTCCCGCAAAATATCGGCGGAAATCTCGAAATGGAAGTTGGTGACGCCATTGTCATGTTCATAAATATACCGCCAGATCTCCATGGCATGCTTGTGGTCACAATTGAACGTCCTGTCAATGAACTTCACCTGTTTTACGTTTTGATCCAGAAAAAACTGCAGTTCTCTTTTTACGACATCTATGTCACGTAGTCTCACTTTCTTATCTATGGAGGACAGGCAATAGCTGCATCGGTAAGGGCATCCTCTGCTGGTCTCATAATAGATGATACGATTCGTAAAAGGCTCCATATCCTCATAGAGAAAAGGAAATGTGGTCAAATCCGTCAGTTCTCTAGGTGCCGTATAACCGGAGGCAAGACACAGGCCGGAGATCTGCCCAAAGCGTTCTGCCACAGACTTTCCTGCAACCGTTCCCATTCGGTCTGCTGCCTGCTGTTCTGTGCTGCCGGATTCGGGTTGTTGTTCGGACTGTCCGGTGCTTTCTGCTTCCCGCACATATTGATCCAGCACTTCCCGGAAAGTGACTTCTCCTTCTCCCACCATGATGCCGGTAACCTGAGGGAACTCTCTTAAAAGCCCCGGACCGTCATAGGTAACCTCCGGTCCTCCCAGCCAGATCTCCGTATCTGGCAGAATCTTCGGCAGTTCCATCAGAATTTCCCGGATCAGCTTCCAGTTCCAGATATAACAGGAAAATCCTATTACCTTTGGCTGACGCTTCCAGATTCCCTCCAAAATACTTTCCAGAGATTCATTGATGGTGAATTCCGCCAGTTCCACATAGGGCTGTAACTTTTCTCCCACACCGGCCCGCAGGCTGTAAATAGCAGGATTGGAATGTATGAATTTTGCATTAATAGCTGTTAATAAGAATTTCATGGGATTATTATACTAAGAAAAAAGAATTGTGTCACCACAATTCCTTTTCCTCGCAACAAATGTACAACAAACATTCAACAAAAATATGATTATAAGCTCTTTACAAAACGATCGAACGCCTTTTGGCCTTCTTCAGTTCTCTTATAGACACCGGCATCTTCCAATACCTGCATGAATACCAGACCGATCTCCTTCTCTACGATACCGTCGATGTTCTCAGCAGTGATGGCATCGTATTTCGGACGGAACTCGTCTACCCAGTCTGCATGCTTTGCCAGTTCCTCATCAGCTCTTAAGTCTTTACCGGCGAGGATTGCTTCCTTCAGATGCGCTATCTCGCCCTTTAGGCGGGCAGGCAGTACCGCCAGACCCATAACCTCGATCAGACCGATATTCTCTTTTTTGATATGATGCAGCTTTGCATGGGGATGATAGACTCCCAGCGGATGCTCCTCTGTGGTGATATTGTTACGCAGCACCAGATCCAGTTCGAACCTGTCTCCCCTTTTTCTGGCAATGGGAGTAATTGTGTTATGAGGTTCGTTATCGGTGTAGGCATAGATAAATGCCTCTTCATCCGTATATTCTCTCCACTTGTTCAGGATCACATCTGCCAGTGCAATGATGCGGTCGGTATCCGTGCCGCTGAGACGGATCACGGACATAGGCCATGCCACAATACCGGCAGCCACATCCTCGAAACCAGCTACAGAAAAGGTTCTTTCTACAGGAGCTTTCGCCATGGCAAACTCGTAATGACCACCCTGGAAATGATCGTGGCTTAAGATGGAGCCGCCTACGATGGGCAGATCCGCATTGGAACCTACAAAATAATGAGGGAACTGCTTTACGAAATCAAACAGCTTACAGAAGGTTGCATGCTCAATCTTCATAGGCACATGCTGAGAGTTAAATACGATGCAGTGCTCATTATAATATACATACGGAGAATACTGGAATCCCCACTGGCTGCCGTTAATGGTCACCGGAATGATACGGTGGTTCTGACGGGCAGGATGGTTCACACGGCCTGCATAACCCTCATTTTCACGGCACAACAGGCATTTCGGATAACCGGACTGCTTTGCCAGCTTTGCTGCGGCGATAGCTTTGGGATCCTTCTCGGGCTTGGACAGGTTGATGGTAATATCCAGATCGCCATATTTGGTGGGAGCCACCCATTTCATATCCTTGCAGATACGATAGCGGCGGATATAATCGGAATCTCTGCTCAATTTATAATAATAGTCGGTAGCTGCCTCAGGAGATACCTGCTCGTACAGCTCATGGAAATGACGGATCACTTCACTGGGTCTTGGCATCAGCAGTCCCATGATCTTCGTATCGAACAGATCGCGGTATACCACGCTGTTCTCCTTGAGAATACCTTTTTCATAAGCGTAATCCAGCATGCCCTTCAGAACCTCTTCCAGTTCATCCTCGCGCATGGTCACATTGTCACGGTCTTCCAGCTCATCCAGTTCAAACAGCTCCAACAGACGGTTGGTGGTATAGATCACATCTTCCTCCGGAACCAGTCCTGTCTGTACTCCGTAGGATACTAATTTACGAATTAATACCTGAATATCCATTTTTTCTCCATTCTGCCGCCGAACCATTCGGACAGCTTCCGCGGCACTCACTTTCTGTTTGCATAGGAACCTTACTTTTCTTACAGGGTCTGAGGACCGTCACCGATCTCTACTACATAGAAATCAGCCGCATAGCCGATCTTTTCCTTGTATGCCTTGCCTACCTGCTCGATAAAGGTATCAATAGCTTCATCCTTCACAATACTTACGGTACATCCGCCGAAACCTGCACCGGTCATACGGGATCCAATGACACCATCTACCTTCCATGCTTCCTCTACCAGAGTATCCAGCTCAATACCGGTTACTTCATAATCATCCCGCAGGGATACGTGGGATGCATTCATCAGCTCACCAAACAGCTTCACATCATCATTCTTCAGCGCTTCAACCGCACGGATCGTTCTCTGATTCTCATATACCGCATGCTTTGCACGCTTTCTGCGGACATCACTCTTGATAATAGCCTTGAACTTCTCGAAGGTCTCCTCATCCAGGTCGCCCAGCGTCTTGATCTTCACTACCTGCTGAAGCTCTGCCAGTGCAGTCTCACACTCGCTGCGGCGCTCATTGTACTTGGAATCTCCCAAGCCTCTCTTTTTGTTACTGCACGCGATCACGATCTTCGCATTCTCCAGATGGATCGGTGCATACTCATACTCCAAAGTTGCAGTATCCAGAAAAATTGCGTTCTCTTTTTTACCCATGGCAATGGCAAACTGATCCATGATACCGCAGTTTACCTTGTTGTATTTATTCTCAGAGAACTGTCCGATCAGCGCCAGATCCTGATTGGTCACATCAAATCCGAAGAAATCCCTCAGGATGTAGCCGGTCAGCACTTCTACGGAAGCGGAAGAAGAAAGTCCGGAACCGTTGGGGATATTACCGTTCAACAGCAGATCCATACCGGAAGTCACTTTCATGCCCTTCTCGCCGAAAGCCCAGATCACTCCCTTGGGATAATTGGTCCAATTCGCTTCCTTGCTGGGTACCAGGTCGTCCAGAGAAGACTCGATCACACCCAGATGTTCGAAATTCATGGAATAGAAACGCAGTTTATTGTCGTTTCTTTTTCTTGCCACGCCGTAAGTACCAATGGTCAGTGCACAGGGGAATACGTGTCCGCCGTTATAGTCGGTATGTTCACCGATCAGATTCACACGTCCCGGTGCAAAATAAGCCTTGGCACCCTCTGCATCTCCAAATACTTCTGCGAAAGTCTTCAGAATCGTCTCTTTCATTTCCATTTTCTGCTCCTATCTGCTTACAGTGTAAGCCCCGTCCATTTATTATGTTCTTACTCTTGTCGCTCCGGCCGATGCCGCGATACGAATTCTCTTGCTCTATGTTTTCATCATAATCGAAAAAAACAAATATTTCTACCTATTTTTGTTTTTCAGACCTGTCATTATGTTAAAAGCTACAAGCCATGCAAAGACAAAAAGAAAGATACACCGTGGGAGCTTGCTCACAGAGGTGTATCTTTCTTTTTGGATTTATACGGCGACAACCGTACATCCGCAGGCACTTCAGTGTCTGCGAATGGGTATGGCCTAATTCTTATTTCTCATCTTTATTTCCAAACAGCTTCTCTGCTGCTCCGGCCGCGCCCATAATACCATTTACGGCAGGGTTCTTCAGTGCACCGGCTACCATGTTCACCTGAGTAGCGGCATCCGTCGCTGCCAGCAGGCTGTTACGATACTCTTCGTTGACTTCATGTGTGGAAGCATACTCAATATAGCTTGCAAGCATATCGAAATCTTTGTTGCTGTCATATACAATGGCTACTACCACATACAGAACCACACAGGCAATGCCCAATACAACAAACACAACATTTTTCAGTATGCCGCCCAAAGCTACAAATACCAGAGTACCGATCACACTCAGGGTTACCAGCAATTCAGATACAGCGGCATCTTTTACGGATTTTACCAGAAAAGTCCTGCCATCCTGTAACAACAGAGATACGCCGTCATAATAAGTCTCCTTGGTCATCTCGCCGTATTTTGCAAACAGATAACCCTCTAACAACAGATTGATTCTTCTGTAAGCTTTCTTGATCATACTCTGTGCAATACCGGATACAGACTTCAGTCCGGGGATCTTCTCCAGCATGGCTGCCCCGGTGAAAATACCCTGGCACAGATGATATAAAATATGAGAGAACTCTCTGGTCTGGCTCTTAAGTGCAGACAGGCTTCCACCTTGCTTCTTTACCAGTTCAATACCGGCATTTACCACATCCTCGGGCATCTCTTCACCCATCAGAGCTTTTGCTGTCATAACACGTTTTGCATACTCGGTATACCCGTCTACCCAGCTGAGGATCACTAATCCTGCAAAAAATGCTACCACTCCCAGCAGGGTCAATACGTTGATCTGTGTCATCAGTCCGATGGCTGCCACAATGACACCTGCTGCCATCACGCCGTAATAAATTCCCAGTCGCTGGTTGAATTTCTTTTGTACTGCCTTTGCTTTCTCTCTGTTATTCATTTTCTTGTCCCTCCATAAGTTGTGGTCTTATTCTATGACCACATACTACTTTAGTATAATTTTACTGTCATAAATTGTCAATATTCAGCATATTTTTATACAATGCTAAAATTATGTTATACTTTGTTTACCCGATAATCAACACTTAAAAAGCCATTCCTAAATTTAATTTGCTGAATAGACTCCTGTTATTCCGCACTCTGTTTCCGATACTGTACCGGAGTCATATCATAAGCCTTTTTGAACAGGCGATTGAAATGCTCCACATTCTCGTAACCAACGTTAGCTGCAATGGTCTCTACCGTCTGGTTGGTCTCTTTCAAAAGCATTCTCGCTTTCTTCATACGTTCTTCCCTTACAACTTCCTGGAAGGTCATGCCGGCCTTTTCCTTAATGTATTTGGACAGATACGGCTTGGAGAGATGGAAGGTATCTACCAGCATATCCAGTGTTACATCCACGTAGTTCTTCTGGATGAAACTGATGATCTCCACGATGCGCTCCTCTCTGCCGGAGGTGATATGCTGCTCTGCTGCCAGCTTGTTCACAGCGGATACCAATGCAGCGATGGAACTCTTGATGATATCTTCATCCACGCCGACACCCCAGTAGAACTTACCGTCATGGACGATGCCTACATAGGTAGCTGCCTTGGAGTTGGAACCTCTGGAGATCGCATGCTCTTCGTAAACAGACAGTTCATAGGTAATACCGAAGTATGTCTTAATAGCATTGCTGACTGCATCCAAACGTCCGTTACCCATGGTAGTAATGGTTCTGGAAGCTCCGCCCTGCTCGATGGTCACCTCTGCCTGAATGCCGTTCTCCTGTTTAAAGTGGCATTCAGGAATATTGAAGATGCTGCGGGGGTAAATATAATTTTCCTCGAAGATCGCGTAGATCTCCTTGGGAAGTAACTCCTGATGGCGTCTGTCGGAGATACCCTTTACCAGGTAGCCGACTTCTTCCTTCATGGCTGCAGGCAGTGAGAAACCAAACTGCTGCTTCAATACGAATGCTACGCCGCCCTTACCGGATACGCTGTTGATACGGATAACATCGGATTCGTACTCTCTTCCCACATCTGCAGGATCGATAGGCAGGTAAGGAATATCCCAGCGCTTGCCGGTCCTGCCTTCCTTCTGCCATGCCATACCTTTACTGATGGCATCCTGATGGGAACCTGAAAATGCGGTAAATACCAGATCTCCCGCATAAGGAACTCTCTCATGCACCTTCATACCGGTGAAATTCTCATAAGCTTCACGGATCTCCATAATATGAGAGAAATCCAGTCCGCTGTCCACACCGTGACACATCATATTAAGTGCAACGGTTACCAGATCCACATTACCGGTACGCTCACCGTTGCCGAACAAAGTACCTTCCACACGGTCTGCTCCGGCCAGTACGCCGAACTCCGCATCGCTGATGCCGCAGCCTCTGTCATTATGAGGATGTACGCTGAGTACTACATTTTCACGATATTTCAAATGCTTGTGCATATATTCTACCTGACACGCAAATACGTGAGGCATTGCCACCTGTACGGTGGTAGGCAGATTGATGATAGCCTTGCGGTCAGCGGTGGGTTTCCATACATCCAGTACTGCATTGCAGACTTCCAATGCATAATCCACCTCGGTCTGAGAAAAGCTCTCCGGGCTGTACTCAAAGGTGAAGTTACCTTCGGTCTCATCTGCCAGATTCTTTAACATCCGGGCACCGTCTACCGCCAGCTTCTTAATAGCTTCCTTGTCCTTCTTAAATACCTGTTCTCTCTGCTCTACGGAAGTAGAATTATACAGGTGAATTACTGCATGGGGTGCACCCTTGACTGCTTCGAAGGTCTTGCGGATGATATGCTCTCTCGCCTGCGTCAGTACCTGAATGGTCACATCCTCTGGGATCATGTTGCGCTCGATCAGTGCACGGATAAAGTTGTACTCAGTGTCGGAGGAAGCGGGGAAACCAACCTCGATCTCCTTGAAACCGATCTTTACCAACATCTTGAAGAATTCCAGCTTATCTTCCAGACTCATGGGATCGATCAATGCCTGGTTGCCGTCTCTTAAGTCAACGCTGCACCAGATAGGGGGCTTGGTAATACTGTCCTTTCTTACCCAGTCGTAGGTCACCTCGGGGGGCATAAAATAAGTTTTCTGATATTTTGCTGCAATGTCTGCGCTGTTCATGGAAATCCTCCTGCCGTATGATTACTTTTTATTTTCAAAACCTGCTGTTTTTACTATTTTCACTTATCTGATTGCATTATCTTAACACTCATAATTTCTGTAAGCAAGATATATTCTTATCTTGTTAATTGATGTATTTTAATGTGACATTTTTGTCATATACCTATAAATTCAAGAAAAAGGCTATTTTATTCAGTGATTATTCCTTTTTATTATTTGATTAAAATTTTCAATTGTATATATCATTTTTTGTTATATTTAAAACCATACTTTTAATTTTATAATGTTTTATAATTGATTAATTTTATTACTATGTTTAAAATGTTTTTCACAAAAAAACAGATGTCCGTGTCGGGCATCTGTTTATAATCTATTCTCTATTTATATCCTAAACGATTTCTTCGTACTGTATACTCTCGAAATCGTAACGCCCATTCGCATTCCGGGCTGTCAAATAATTTCCACTCTTTCAAAATACCGGATCAGGATATCCGCACAATTTTCGATTCCCAGTTTGGTGGTATCGAGGATCATATGATAATTGTTCACATCACCCCACACTTTACCGGTATTTTCATAATAATAGTCGGCGCGCTCCGCATCATTTTTCTCAAGCATTTCTTTTGCCTCATCGTGGGGAAGACTTTCCTTCTTCATGATACGTTCAATACGATCTTCCTTATCCGCGCACACATACACGTTAAATACATTCGGCTGATCCTTCAGGATCTCGGATGCACAACGTCCCAGAATAATACAGGGATGTTCCGCCAATTCCTTAATAACCTCCGCTTCCGTAGCATAACTGTCACCATCCAGTTCATGCTCTATGTACGCCTTATCATATACCGGCACCTCCAGCTTCTCAGACAGCTCCTGTGCGATCAGACTGGCTCCTGTTCCGAATCTTCGGCTGATAGTAATTACAAGGTTCATCGTAAGCACCTCCTTTGTAAGGTACTCTCATTTTATGATAAAGACTCTGAATTTGCAAGAGGGATGTCTACAAAAGCTTCTGCTCTATCTGATACAGTTTCTCACCTGTCGCCCGCATGCTGTGTTCCTCCGCCAGTGCCCTGCCTGCCCGGATTCTGCGTCTTACTTTTTCCCGCAGTTCTTCATACAAGATGTCTCGGACTGCCTGCTCGTAGGAATCCGGATTGCTGGCTTTGCGCACCTGCTCGCCGTCGGTAAGCCACCCTTCATACACTGGAATGTCTCTCACGATCACAGGAATCTCACAGGATAATGCCTCCAATACCACGATTCCTTCCGTCTCTTCATAACTGAAAAAAGCAAATGCATCCGCACCACAGTACGCATCCCGCAGGATCCCGGACGGTTGGAAACCGGCAAAGATCACATTTTCCGGCTTCTCTGCCACAGCCTTTTTGATCTCTGCCGGAATCAATGCATTGTTCCCGCCCCCAAACCATAGAAAAATAATGTCTGGCATCCTTTTTGCCATTTCCAGAAAATCCTCGATTCCTTTTCTGTGAATCAGATGCCCGGCGGATATCACGACCTTTTTATCCACAGGAAGATGAAAAAATTTCCGGAATCGTCCACCTGCCTGCTCTGTTTTGTGGAAAAATTCAGTGTCCACACCATTGGTCAGTGCGTAAATCTCCCGATGCAGATCATATTTCATTAACAATTCCCGGGAGTATTCCGTTGGTGTGATAACCACATCTCCCTGTCTATAACAATAGCGGATCCAATTTTTGAATAAAGGAGCCGCCAGATTGGAACCGATAAAAGAATTCTTAAAATCTTCCATAGTGGAATGCCCATAATAGACGACCTTTTTCCCCTGCCGTCTTGCCCGCCGTGCCACCAGCGGCGAATCAGGCAATACGGTATTGATCTGTACGATATCCGCCTCTTTCCAGACGTCCGTCACGGTCACTTTTGCTGCTCGCAGCATCTTCTCCTGATGGCGTATGGCGCTGCCAACGCCGCTTTTTGCCACCAGTGAAAGTCCGCCTTTATATATATAAATTTTCATAAGTATACTCTCCTATACCAGGTGGAAAATCACCTGGAACAGTGTCGTCAGTCCCAGACTATACAGCGCAATGGAGAAAGGCTTTCCCAAAAAGATGACTGTCACAAACTGTTTCCATGTCATATTCGTCGTTCCGGCGAGATAACAGAGAAAATCATCCGGTGCCACCGGCAGAAAGATTGCCAGTGTAAATAATTTCAAAAATCTCCCCTTTAGCTCCGTCCATGTCAGGTATTTTTCAATCATTTTCCCGGGAAACATCTTGTACAGCACCGGTCTTCCCAGACTTCTTGCTATTCCAAAAGCAATACAGGAACCCACACAGATTCCTATATAATTATAGAAAAATCCCGGCACCGCTCCAAAGAGCAGCACTCCTGCCAGACAGCTGATGCCACCCGGTATGATGGGAAACACCACCTGAACGATCTGGATCAGCACGAAGATCAGTGCACCGATCATTCCGAAACGGTTCACAAACTGCTGCATAGTCTCCACCGATTGGAAAATGCCGCTCTGATAGCCCCAGACTGCCAGTATTCCACAGAGGATCAGACTAACCCAGGATGCAATATTGACGGCTCTTTGCCAAGCGTTTTTCTCTTTCGACCTGTTTTTCTTCGATCTGTCGCTGGTATAGTTGTTCCATGCTTCCCGCAAATCTTTTTTGGGAAAATATTTCTGCGGACTGTTTTGCATAACTGCACATTCCTCTGCGTTCATCGTCTTCTTTCTCCTTCCAGTTCTTCAGGTCTTTCAAGAATTCCTCTTCGGTCCTGTACTGCCAGCCGTTTTTTCCCTCTTCCACAACCGCCCGCAGGCATTGATCCCTTCTGCATAATAACGGTAATCCTGCTGCCAGTGCTTCCGCATAGGTAAGCCCCTGGGTCTCACTGGTGGAAGCGCTGACGAACAGATCTCCTGCCGGATAATAAGATGCTACTTCAGCGGGTGATACCATTCCGGTAAAAATAACGCTTTCCGTCACACCCAGTTCTGCTGCCTTTTTCCGTAAAGTCTCCAAATAAGGACCGCCGCCTACAATCATCAGTATTGTGCCGCTCTCCTGAATTTTCTGCTGGTACTCCAGCAATTCTTCCACATTCTTCTCTTTTGCCAGACGACCTACATATAAAAGCACTGTGGTCTTCCGGTCCATTTTATATTTTCTTCGGATTCTCTCCCGGGAATCCGTCCGGGTCTGCGCGTCATATTTACTCAGATCAATCCCCGATGGGATCACTGATACCGGACAATGAATGCCATAGTCTTTTAGTAATGTCTCTATTTTTGTGCTGGGAGCGATCATACTGTCCACCTTCTCGGAGATCTGTCGCGTCAGGAACTGTACCATATCCCTGCCCCATTTCTTGTAAGGGGAAAAATAGTGGGTATAATCTTCGTATACAGTATGGTAAGTATGCACCAGAGGGATCTTACATTCCTCTGCGATCTTTTTTGCCATGAAAAAGGTAGAAAATTCACACTGGGAATGTACAATATCCGGATTCCACTCTATAATCCCGCGATACAGTTCGCGTCCCGGGGACACCCGAAATCTTGCTCCCGGATAAATATATCCGGCATTCACGGAACCCATATAGATCACACCCTCTTCTTCGTAGGAACGAGCTGTACGGGACAAGGTCAGGATCTTCACTTCATGTCCTCTTTGCTGTAATTCCTCCCGTAGATTGCATACCGAAGTAACAACTCCGTTGATGGTCGGCTTGTACCAGTCTGTTGTGATCAATACTTTCATCTTTTTTCTCCCTTCCGTTTATTTTCTCTGAATTGATCTCAGCATAACAGACACAGGTAAATTCCATCCGAATAAAATCAAAAGTTTTCCTAAAGTTTCTGTGAGTTTTTTCCAAAATGTGCACTAAAAAACAGCATTCTCCGGAAATTTCCGGAAAACGCCGTTTTTAATCGTCTTTCTATAAAATTATTATCTTTCTTCTCTGAAGTACGCCAGTCCCAGACTTGCGGGGGGCTGATTCTCTCTCTTGCTCCTCATACTGGTGATGACCAGTACCAGTAAGGTCACGACATAAGGGATCATCTTATACAGCTCCTGATACTCCATATGCTCGATACCGGTGGGCAGATACAGATACAGAATATACAGACCACCGAACAGGAAAGAAGCAAATACACTGATATTCGGTCTCCAGATAGTGAAGATGACCAGCGCAATGGCAAGCCAGCCTCTGTCACCGAACGCATCGTTGGACCAGACACCGCAGGCATAATCCATTACATAGTACAGTCCGCCCAGACCTGCGATCATACATCCCACGCAGGTAGCGATGTATTTGTACCGGGATACGTTGATACCGGCTGCATCTGCGGTATTGGGACCCTCACCGACTGCTCTTAAGTGCAGTCCGGTTCTGGTATGACTCAGAACATACGATGCCGCAAACGCAATGATCACTGCCAGATAAGCCAGGAATCCATAGGATAAAAACAGCTTGCCAAACCAGCCAAGTTTTCCCGCAAAAGGAAGGGACTTACTGAAATAACTGCTGGTAGCAGACAGTGCAATGGAAGGTACATCACTGTTTACCAGCTTGATCAGGGATCCGCCGAAGAAGTTACCGAAGCCAACACCGAAGGTGGTCATTGCCAAACCGGTCACGTTCTGGTTCGCCCGCAGGGTGACAGTCAGGAAGCAGTACAGCAATCCCATCAACAGGGATCCTAACAGGCAGCAGAGCATCGGAATCGCAATGGCAAGAAACCCATTCATGTTCGCCGCGTCTCCTGCTGATCTCTCATAGAAGAAAGATCCGATGACACCACAGATACCTCCCACATACATAACGCCGGGGATTCCCAGATTCAGGTTACCGGATTTCTCCGTGATGATCTCACCGGTACTCCCGTATAACAGAGGAATTCCCTGTACGATTGCTCTCGGAATAAATGCAAGTAAAAATGACCACATGCTTACTGTTCCTCCTTTTCTGCTTTTTTACGGAACTGCAGTCTGTAAGTAATGAAGAACTCACAGCCGATGATAAAGAACAGGATAATACCTGTCAGAATATCGGAGTAAGAATGATTCAGTCCAAAATTGGTAGAGATCTCACTGGCTCCGCGATCCATGAATATGATCAGGAAGCTGGAGAATACCATGGTCAGAGGATTGAACTTGGACATCCAGGATACCAGTACAGCGGTAAATCCCTGTCCACCTGCAATCGTGGTGGTCACAGTATGGTTGATGCCTCCTACCAACAGCAGACCTACCAGTCCACAGAGAGCACCGGATAACAGCATGGTACGGATAATTACCTTTTCCACCTTAATACCCACATATTTCGCGGTATTTTCGCTCTCACCCACAACAGAGATCTCATATCCCTGCTTACTGTAGTTCAAATATACATACATAAATATCGTGATCACTACTGCGACTACAATACTTAACAGATATTTGGAACCGAAGATCTGCGGCAGCCAGCCCACATTGGTGTTCTGGTTGATAATGCCGATCTTACCGGATCCCTTGGGAACCTCCCATACTATCGTATAAAATGCCACCAGCTGAGTAGCTATGTAGTTCATCATCAGCGTAGACAGCGTCTCGTTGGTATTCCATTTTGCCTTGAAAAATGCGGGAATGAATCCCCAGATGGCTCCTGCTGCCAGGCTGGCCACGATCATGCACAGGATCACAACTGCGTTCGGAAGCTTATCTCCCAGACAGATCATGCAGGCTGCCGCTGCCAGACCACCGATCAGCACCTGTCCTTCACCGCCGATATTCCAGAATTTCATCTTAAATGCCGGAGTCAGTGCCAATGCGATCAAAAGCAGGATCGCTATATTCTGAAAAGTGACCCAGGTCTTGCGGACGGATCCGAAAGCACCCAGAACGATGGACTGATATACCTGTAAAGGATTGATTCCCGTGGTAATCGTCGTAATGATACCGCACAGGATCAGCGCCAGCAGGATTGCCAGAAATCGGATTCCCAGAGATTTATACCAGGGAAGCGCATCTCTTTTTACGATATGAAACAAAGGCTCTTTATTCTTTTCCTTCATGTTCTTTGCCTCCTACTCTGGTCATCAGCATACCGACCTCATTTTTGTCTGTCTTTCTCGCATCCAGAATACCGCTGACTTCTCCGCCGCACAATACCATGATACGGTCGGACAGCTCCATCAGCACATCCAGATCCTCACCTACGAAAATCACGGCAACGCCCTTTTTCTTCTGTTCATTGATCAAATCGTAAATGGTATAGGAAGAATTGATATCCAGACCTCGTACCGCATAAGCCGTCAACAGTACGGTAGGTGCAGACGCAATCTCTCTTCCAACGAGAACCTTCTGTACATTACCACCGGACAATCTGCGTACCGGAGTGGTGATACCCGGGGTTACAACCTCCAGATTCTCTACCACATCAGCCGCAAGCTGTTTGGAAGGCTTTCGGTTCGTAAACGGCGTATGTCCCTGTCGGAAGGAACGTAACATCATATTATCGGTCAGATCCATATTGCCTACCAGACCCATGCCGAGACGATCCTCCGGTACAAAAGAAAGAGATACACCCATCTCTGCGATCTTCAACGGATCTTTGCCGATCAGCATTTCCTTACTTCCATCATCTTCCACATAGCTGATCGTGCCGGCTTCTGTTACCTGCAGACCTGCAATGGCTTCCAGAAGCTCCTTCTGTCCACAGCCGGAGATACCGGCGATTCCCAGGATCTCACCACTATTGGCAGTAAAGGAGACATCCTTCAGCTTAACGATACCTTCTTCGTTACGTACAGTCAGTCCCTGTACTTCGATACGTGGCTTCGGATTCACAGGTTCCGGTCTGACAATATTCAAAGTAACCGCACGTCCCACCATCATATTGGTCATTTCTGTAACGGTGGTATCCTTTGTCAGCATGCTTCCAATATACTGACCGTTACGAAGCACAGCCACCCTGTCGGACAGAGATTCCACTTCATGCATTTTATGGGTAATGATAACAATGGCTTTACCGTCATCTCTCATTTTTCGGAGAACGTTAAAGAGCTTCTCGGTCTCCTGCGGTGTCAGTACGGCGGTAGGCTCATCCAGGATCAGGATATCCGCACCACGATACAGCACCTTTACAATCTCTACGGTCTGCTTCTGGGATACCGTCATATCATAGATTTTCTGCTTCGGATCCACTTCAAAACCGTATTTGTCACAGATTTCCTCTATTTTCCGGGAAGCCTCCTTGATATTAAGCCTGCCTTCCAGACCCAGAATGATATTCTCGGTAGCGGAAAGTACATCGATCAGCTTAAAATGCTGATGCACCATACCGATTCCCAGTCGTAACGCATCCTTGGGGGATTTGATGACCTCTTCCTTACCGTTAATAAATATCTGTCCCTCATCCGGGAAATAAATACCGGAGAGCATATTCATCAGTGTCGTCTTACCGCTGCCGTTTTCCCCAAGCAGTGATAATATCTCACCCTTATAGATATCCAGATTTACCTTATCATTGGCAATCACGGATCCAAAAGTCTTGGTAATGTTTTTCATCGAAACCGCAGCTACTTTTGTCTCTTTTTCCATCCTAGTCACCTTTCCACTTTATCCACGACCTGCAATTTTCAGGTCTTTTAATACCTGGCATAAGCACACTGGCCGCCCCTTTTCTACCCCATCCATCCACAAAAACAAAAGATCCATAAGGTAGAAAAAGGGCGGCGCGGCGATAAACGCTGCGCCGTCCGGGCTATTTCAATAAGTCAATTAATACTGCTCATCCAACAGTTTGATTCCATCAATTCTTACATTGAAGTAAGGAGCGGAACGGAATGCAACATCGGACTCATGGAAGTATCCGTCACTTACTACCTCATGGTCGGGAGTATAATCAGGATCGGTATCGATATCAGCCTCATAGCTGTCCAGGGTCTTGCCGTCTACAGTAAAGGTGGTGATATCATATACATGAGTCTTGCCTGCGATCAGATCAGCCTTTGCAGCTTCTACTGCTTCTGCAGTACCGTCTGCTACAGCAGCACCGAGATCGCTCAGCTCTACAGAGCCGGTCTCCAGAGTACCACACCAATCGGTATCGATAGGAGTTCCATCTGCTACACATTTAATAGCATACTCAAAGTAAGGCTCCCAGTTAACTCTGGAAGATACCAGGAAAGTATTGGGGCAGGCTGCCTCAGTGCTTCCGTTGTAAGATACGTTGGGAACACCTGCGGTCTCACATGCGGTAGGAGCACCCATGGAGTCTGCATGCTGGCTGATCAGTACACATCCGCCCTCGATCAGCTTGTTAGCTGCTTCCTTCTCAGCGGTCTCATCGTACCAGGAACCGGTAAAGGTTACATCCATGGTAACGCTGGGGCATACGGAACGGGCACCCAGGAAGAAGGAGGTATAACCGGACATAACTTCTGCATAAGTATAAGCACCTACATAACCCATCTTAGCCTGATCCTCGGTAATATCACCGTTAGCGATCATCTCATTCAGCTTCATGCCTGCAACGATACCTGCAAGGTAACGACCATCATAGATGGAAGCAAATGCATTGTGGAAGTTGTCCAGACCCTCGGTATGAGCCTTGGTTCCGGTTGCATGGCTGAACTGAACATCGGGATACTCCTTAGCAGCCTCGATGATGTAGTCCTCATGTCCAAAGCTGTCTGCAAAAATGAAATTACAACCTGCATCAGCAAGCTCACAAGCTGCTTCATAAGCTTCCTGTCCTTCAGGAATGTTGGTCTTGGTCATGTACTCAATGCCAAGCTTCTCACAAGCTGCCTTTGCTGCATTCAGGAAGTTCAGATCATAAGTAGAGTTCTCATCATGCAGGAAAATGAAACCTGCCTTTACACCGGTAACAGCTTCACTGTTGGTTGCTGCTTCGGTAGTACCTGCTGCCTCGGTGGTAGCTGCAACGGTTGCCGCATCTGTGCCGGTGGTAGCTGTGTTATTGGATCCGCATCCTGCCAGAGCAGTAACTGCGAGAGCCATAGCTGCGAGTAAACTTACGACTTTCTTTTTCATAATTCTCCTCTTTCTGCGCTGCTGCTTCGTTACAGATCCATGTAGCAGCGCGGGCACAGATCTGCAGATAAACCGGTGAGTCAACGCAAAAAGGGTGTATGACACCTTCATACGACCCCTTTATTGTACTCTCTCAACATTAGTCAGTATAAGCATTTGTCTGACTTTTTGTCAAGAGAAGTATTAAATTTTTATTAACTCGTTTGCGAATGTGGTTCTGAATAGTTATCTAACTTATCTAACTCTTAAGATCGAAATGTGATCTCTCCGGTCTTGTCATCCATGCTTTCCACAATCGCGAGCGACTCTACACGGATACCCTTGGAACGGATCAGGTCGCCGCCCTTCTGGAATCCCTTCTCAACGGCAATGCCGACACCCTCTACGGAAGCTCCCGCTTTATTGACAATGTCGATCAAACCCTCCAGTGCGCATCCGTTGGCCAGGAAATCATCAATGATCAGAATATGATCTTCCGGATGCAGGAATTTTTTGGAGACGATCACGTCATATACTCTCTTGTGCGTAAAGGATTCGATCTTGGTGGAATATACTTCGCCGTCAATATTTACGGACTGGGACTTTTTTGCAAATACCACAGGCACATGAAAATGCTGGGCTGCCACACAGGCAATACCGATACCGGAAGCCTCCACCGTCAGGATCTTCGTAATCTTACGGTCTGCGAACAGACGCGCCCATTCCTTTCCCATTTCATTGAACAGATCAATGTCCATCTGATGATTCAGAAAAGAATCTACTTTTAATACATTCCCTGCTTTTACTGTACCGTCTTTGCGAATGCGCTCTTCGAGTAATTTCATTGTATGTCTCCTCTTTTGTTTCTACTTAATATATTCTGTGGTAGTACTTTAGGCTTTTATGTCTCTTATTATACGCAGGATATTGCTCCTTTTTCAATAGAAGAACTATATTTCTTGCTATTTTGATTACATTTTGCTATGTTAACCATGAGAATACTGAAATTACGAGGTGCCTTATGCCTATCAGAGGATATATCATAGAAAAATATAATGCTATGACCAACGCTTATACCTGCAATCGTCTGGTACAGGAAGCTTCTGCCCTGGATATGGATCTGCAGATTATAGGGATCCACGATACTGCGGTCTCTCCGCAGGGTGTTATAAATCATGGTAAAATACTGGAACCTGTGGATTTTGTCATCAACCGCTATAAATGGGGGCGGGAAAAGGATGCTATAAATGCACTTGCCACCCGAAGCTATAATCCTTTAACTGCTTATAATATCTATATTAATAAATTTGAACAGGTTCGAAGGCTTCATTCCGAAGCCTTTTTGATCCCGAAATATGTTCTGGGAACTTCACTGTTGCCTTTTTCTTCTATTGTAGAACAACTGGGCCTTCCTTTTGTCGGTAAAGGACTGGAAAGCTCCATGGGCGAGGAAATCGTCTGCATCCGGGATAAAGCTTCTTATGAGGAACTCTCTCTTAACTACCCTTCCTCCAAGGAATGGCTCTTCGAAGAATTTATCTCGGAAAGCTACGGCAGAGATCTGCGATTTTACAGCATCCGCGGAGAAGCCGTTGCCTGTATGCAGCGCAGATCCCAGGGGGATTTCCGTGCAAATGTAGCTCTGGGCGCTTCGGTAGAGCCTTACCCTGTCACGCCCGGCATCCGTACCATAGCCGCAGATATTTACGAACAGACCGGATTGGATTTTCTGGGAATTGATCTGCTTTTTGGCAGAGAAAAACCTTATTTTTGCGAAATCAACGTTATGCCGGGACTGGAAGGCATTGAAAAAGCCTCCGGTATTAATGTTGCAGCAAAAGTCATGGAAATAATACGATCAGACTTTACATAAAGAACTCATTTCATATTTTTACCTGCACAGTGTACGAAAATATACGATACTATCGTATCGGTAAAATGGCAGGTTACGGAAAGGTATGCTTATTTTTATGAATAATGCTTCCGGAACACCACTGGAATTTCATAAGTTCACTACGCCGAAAGAGGCGGAAGACTTCGTCTATGCTTCCTATCTGCGGGCTGCCACACATCAGGACTATGCCGCAAAGGATGCCGGAAAAAGACATCCTGAGCTGACGAGATCTCTGCTCCGGCAGAAATCGATTGCTCCCTGTGTCGTCGTCACCGGAAGTAAGGGAAAAGGCTCCGTTGCCAATATGATTTCCCGGATCCTGCAGACAAATTATACCGTAGGACTGATGACCAGTCCTCATATTACGGATTTCAGAGAGCGCTTCCGTGTCAATGATACCATGATCAGTGAAGCCGACTTTTGCCGTCTGATGGCACAGATCCGGCCGGAGATTCTGGACATTGCCTCTGATCTGCCGGAGTCGGTATGTATCAGCCCCATGGGCATTCAGGCGGACTTGGCACTGACTTATTTTTCGGAAAAGCATACGGATTTCAATGTATTTGAATGCGGCAAAGGTGCAAAATATGATGATGTGAACAACATTCGTCACGATTATGCCGTGATCAACCGGATTTTCTTAGAGCATACAAGAGAGCTGGGAGATACGTTAGCTGCCATTGCAGAGGATAAATCCCACGTCATCACCGGAGAGCAGAAGTGCGTGTATTTTGCCGAACAGGAACCGGAAGTACTGGAGGTTCTGGTTCGCCGTGCCGAGGCTATGCAGGTTCCCTATAAAATATACGGTCGGGATTTTCAGGCAGAAAATATCCACTATACCTGTTCCGGTATGCTGTTTGATGTGGTGATCGGAGATAACATTTATCCGGATCTACAGATTCCGTTATTGGGAGAACACCAGGCAAAAAACTGTGCACTGGCACTTGCTGTATGTGTGGATGTCATGGCGGATCTTTGCGGGAAGTCCGTAGAGTTCTCTTTGCCCGCTGTCCGGGAAAATCTCTCCCTGCTCCGCTGGCCGGGACGCATGGAGGTATTGCGTTCCGATCCGTTTGTCCTGCTGGATGCCTGTATCAATCCCGCTAGCTACGAAAATGTGAAAGAAGTTCTGCGACATCTGGGGATTCCGGACTGTACCGTTATTGTAGGAATTCCGGAAGACAAGGATTATGCCGGTGTGATCCGATCCATGAAGGATATGGCAGGCCGGATCCTTCTCACCAGATCCGGGAATCCGCACTATCACTTTTCCCCAAATCAACAGGAAGCGCTGGCCCGAGAAGGTATCTGCACTGAATGGACGAATTCGGTGAAACAGGCTCTTGATCTGGCAGCTTCTTTTTCAGATCCGGTGGTAATATTGGGTACGACCTCTGTGATTTCGGAAGTCGAACAATTATTTTCGTGATATTTTTATTGCGATGCCTCACTACCGGTGCTACAATGAGGGCAAGTAGAAGAATATCGAAACAATGAATAAAAACATTATGCAGAAAGGAGAAGTCCCATGACAGGTATTTACGGAATCGGTAATTATAATAATTATAGTCTGACCGGCAATTACGGATACGGTTATTCTACCGGCGCGGTATCTTCCGCACAGTCCGAAGAGAAAGGTGTTGTGGTAAATCCCGGCAAATCCGATGTGGAAAAACCCGGCAGAAAATCTTCTCCCGCAGAATGCGAGACCTGCAAGAACCGGAAATATCAGGATGGTTCCAATGAGATGGTCTCCTTCAAATCTGCATCCCATATCTCACCGCAGGCTTCTGCCTCCAGGGTTCGCGCCCACGAGCAGGAACATGTGACCAATGCCTACAATAAAGCAGCGCAGAACAACGGCAAAGTCCTCTCAGCCACAGTGTCCCTGCGAACTGCGGTATGCCCCGAATGCGGTACTGTCTACACCGCCGGTGGCACCACCACGACCAAGATCAGTTACAGTGACGAGAGCAATCCTTACCAGCAGAACAAAAAATCTGCCGATGCTGCCGCAGTGATCGGGCGGAATCTGGATCTGAGTGCATAAATAAAAATAATTTTTGACATGCAAAAGCCCCCACATGATGATGTGAGGGCTTTTATCTATCTTATATTTTCATAATATATTAATTATATCAATTTCTTAAGTTTCATTATTAGAGCGGTATATATTCTAAAATAATCTCGACCTTCTTTTGCCGTTATTTCCAAACTTTTATATTCAATATTCTGTTTTGCTAAATCATGGATTACATCATTTCTTTTGTTTCGCCAAATTTGTATATTATCTATTAATCCCGAATCTAAAAACTCTTTTTGTAACCAAGTTGTCAATTCATCTAAGCTACACTTACAAGGCGTCACAGATATTGTTTTATTCATTACATGGTCCTTAAAATAGATTAGACATTGATATATCTTATCACTATTTTTTCGCGATATATTAAGTCGTTCTAATAACTTATATGTACGTTCTTCAAATAATGAATATGTCAATGCCATAGCCTCAACATAATATTTATCATCAATTGCTTCATCAATTCTTCCCACTAGAAATTCAAATCTTTTGCCTTTTTCATCCGATCGTGCCATATCATTTCTCCTTGCATTTCTACTTTGTTTATGTTATCGTATATTTGTATAAGGATTGGGTTCGATGCCTGTCCTTATGCTAGGGAGAAGATGTTTCATCTTCTCCCTATTATTTATATTTTTCTGCAAATTATTCTGTAATACCATGTTCCTTATCTTATTATACAACTTATTCAATCGTATTTCCTTAAAATTTAATAGCCATATTTCTTTAAAATCCTTGTCATTTCAAACATTAATCCTAATGTGTATGTAAACGGTTCCGAATTATTTTTCATATAAGGACTATTAACTTTTTTATTTGTTTTTATATCTATATATGCTTTTCCATTAAATTTATACTTATTTAAAGCAGGCGTAATATCTACAATACTATCAACAAATATCTCCCCCTCACCATGGACTATTGCTGAATTCACCGAGTGATTTCCATTCCTTACTATAACAAGACCTAAAGATTTTATTTGATATGCTCTAATATTGTTTATATTGTTTATACCATCAAATGGATTTCCTTTTTGTATATTAATATTTTTCAGAGCATTTATCATTCTTGTATGATTCCAAATGCATGATATTAATGGTGTCGACGCAACATTGACTATAGCATTATACTTATTATCTTCCTTACAAAAAGTATCCACCAAAAAGCTATTTTTTATGTTTTCAAAGTAAGAAATATAATTACTATCGTTATATGCACACCTAGTGATTAATTCACTTTGTACGGAATCTGCCAAAAATTTTACAAATTTTTCTACTGTCAAAATATCACTTGTTTTTATAAGTTCTTCAAAATCCTGAATAAATATTTCTGTATTTTTTTCAATGTTTACACTTTCTATATCACGATTTTTCTTTAGCCATTTAAACATTTCAATTTCTCCTTTTGAATGAATTTGATGTATATGTAAATAGGAAAAGCACGATTAGTATCCTACCTCTTCCAACCATACATTATTATTTGTAAACCTTAAAGATTAATCGTTGAGCACGAACCCCAAAAATAATAAATTCTTCTTGCTGTTCTTTCTAATACCAATTTTTTCAACAATTCTAATATCCCATTCCAACTCAATTTTTAATCTTCACATTGTATCAATGATTGCATCTTCTACGAGTTCATTAACATTATCACTTTCCATTATACACTTCAAACTACTTTTATCTACTAAGCAATAAGGGACCATTTTCCGAAACAAACCATTTGCATTTTGCTCCAAACCCAATCTCTTCATTCTTGAAACAATAAATATTCATTATAGTCCCAGAACACTTTCATTTTTGTTTTCTGTGCATCCAGACAATAGCCATCTATCTGCAAAATATACTTTGATTTTTTCTTTAATTTACATATCGCCTCCAGGAAGTGCTGAAACCGCTGACAGATTGATACTGGCTAAGGTATCCATCTGCCTGATTGCCAAATTTCTAAGCAATATAAGTCTTTCTGATTGAGATTTTCCCTGCTCAATTAAAATAGCATTATAACTTTCCATATTTGCCAACACCAACAACTGATTTAAATTTGCATCATCACGCACATTCCCCTTTTTACCCGGATTATTATTTTTCCATTGCTT